>SAMEA3663036__coassemble_89_pt1 | contig 43391 bp, 39 predicted proteins | sample SAMEA3663036__metabat2_high_PE_031 | metagenome-assembled genome bin SAMEA3663036 (sample SAMEA3663036) | pig gut metagenome | biome: pig gut; feature: pig-associated habitat; material: faeces | place: France | collected 2012
CTCGCCCGTCATGTATAATTGTGTCATAATAAAACGACTCGCACATTTGAGCATTGTGAAGAGGCTTGGCGGGTTCTCGTAGTGCAAAGGTACTGCTTTAAGTTGGAAAAGCCAATTTTTTTGAAGAAAAAAGCGGTGAGGACCAGCTTTTAGAATAAAAGCAGCCTAAGAAATCCCCTTTTTGCCTCAAAGTGTTACATCATCCTTTCTTTTCCCTACCTTTTTGAATCAATATGAACCAAAGAAAGGACTGATGATATCTGTGACAGTTTTGCCCATCTCAGACGCAAAGCTTTGCAATCACCAACGCAAAGCTTTGCAATCGCCTTCGCAAAGCTTTGCAATCGCCTTCGCAAAGCTTTGCATCTGTCCTCGCAAAGCATTGCATAGGGTAAAGGCGCTTTCATTTAGGAATCCTTCCTATGTATTTCCACTGAGCCAGAGCATGACTCGTAAAAGAGAACGGGCAGTATGACCTCTGAAGGTAGTAATGCCCGTATGGTGTATTGGCGTGTTATCTCACGTATTTCTTTCCGTTGAGTATGTATATACCCTTGGCGGCTGATACTGTTGACAGCTTCCTGCCACTGAGGTCGTAGATGTCGTCGGACGTAGTGTGGCGGGTGGTTGTGACATTCTCAATGCCTGTCATGTCGGCCGTGTTCCATGTGATGCAGTCGTAGCCACTACCAAGAAAGGTGTTTTCAAGGTCGTATAGGTAGGCGTAGATGGTACAGCTGTAGTCAGCGTCGAGTGCTTCGGAATAGTAAGAACCTATTGTGCTATTATAGTCTCCTCTGGCGCCAAGGTCCTGTGATGCGTCCAGAGGAGACCTTAAGAGTGTGAGTTTTATTTCTTCTGCAGGGTGCTTACTGCTCCCTCGTTGATGTATGCGTAGCCGCCATACCATATTGACCAGTTGGTGAACGTTATGGTGTAGGTGTCGTCAAACGTTCCGACGACGGCCTTGTCGGCTGCTCTGCAATCGGCCACGGTGTAGTAGTCGGCAAACAGTGCGTTGTTGTCGATGGTGATGGTGTGGTTGGCCATATCGACTTTGGCTGTGAGCGTTGACTCCCATTTGGGAGTTATGGGGGAGGGAAGTTATGAGGGGGAGTTATGTTTGGGAGTTATGGGGGTGGGGAGTTATGAGGGGGAGTTATGTTTGGGAGTTATGTTTGGGAGTTATGAAGAGCCAATAGTTTTTTGCGTATAGACATTTGGCTCATTTTAACTCCTCATTATAACTCCTCATTATAACTCCTCATTATAACTTCTCATAATAACTTCTTTTTAACTCCTCATTATAACTTCTCATTTTAACTCCTCATTTTAACTCCTCATTATAACTCCTCATTATAACTTCTCATTATAACTTCTCATTTTAACTCCTCATTATTACTCCATAATTTAGAAACCGACACTAATTGAACCTATGATTGTCCGTGACGGTGCGTATTTAGTAGCAGAGATGGAGCCTGTAGAGTTGACGCGCGGGTCAAGACCCTTTCGCTTGCTCCAGTAGGTGAGGTTCTCGCCCGATACGCCGAGACGAACGCTGTTGAGACCAGCCGCATTAGCCCACTTGCGTGGCAGGCTGTAGCTGAGCGACACGTTTTGCAGTGACAGACAGCTGCCGTTGGTCAGGAAGCGGTCGGATGTGTAGTTGGCATACTGGTCGTTGTATAATGGTAATCCTAAGTCAGATAGTCCTATGTTCGTCCAGCTTTTACATAAGCCAGACGATAGTTAAATACAGAATACAGTCGGGCTAAACATTACCGTCCTATACCGATGAAGCTCTGATAGGGCTTGGCCTGAATACATGTCAAAGTACATTCTTTTCATAAATTACTCTCTTAAGTCTCAATGATGGGGCAAAGTTAAGAAATACGTTTTAATACTACAAACAAATAGCAACTAAATTTAATATTTTATTGTCTAATAGTTACAATTAAACGATTTTTGGATACAGATTGACTCGTATAGCGTGAAAATTATGAAAATATTGTTTTTCAATCAATACTATCAGGAACCCACCTCCTACTATTAAAATAGGTATAAAAGAAACAAATAAAGAGAGAATTTGAAAATATTAGGTATAAATGTACATTTTGTCACTAAATGCGATATGCGATAGTCATAAAAATCTTGTACAGACAATAATAATGTTTGAAAAAGTTTGGTGGTTTCCGAGATTATTGCTACTTTTGCAGCCGTAAAAGGAAGATTGGCAGAGTGACCGAATGCGCTGGACTCGAAATCCGGTATACCCTTTTCCGGGTATCGGGGGTTTGAATCCCTCATCTTCCGCAAAATAAATTGGGAAGTCACGGGGTGGCTTCCCAATTTTGTTTTTTAGCAGTTTGTTAACTTGCCAAGTTTTCGGTTGTCAATATAAAGGTATGAACTCAGTATAAATAATGTGTGGCGAAGATAGTCATGCTCTATTAGTTTCATTATAGCGAACCCTGATTTATATGTATTGTGACGGGGTTTTGTTTTTGTTTCTTCCATTCTTTCAGGAAGCCGAACCATTCCTTGTCGCTGTGGTAGCCGAAATCCTCGTTGTCGCTTGAGTATGTGAGCGAGTAGTGGAGGCGGTTGTCCTTGCATCCAATGACGTATGCGTAGTTGTCTTTGTTGGCCGGGATTTCCTGCTTGCGGTATTCGTCGGGCACGTATATTCCCAGTCCCACGGTCTCTCGTTTCCAGTTTATGGTGTCCTTGGTTCCCGCTGGCCAGTCGGTGCCCCAGCATCCTCTGAGTCCTTTTCTGTCGGTCAGCTCAACGGAGTTCTTGACATTGATGATGCCAGTAGAGAAATCGTATTCCTCCACGTTTCTGTTGAACGTGACGTCAACGTCGAAGTCACGGTGCCCGGCATAGAGCGTATATCTTATCGTAGCATTCACGGGGCGGTCGCCTTTTCTGATGGTCCATCCGTTGTCCTCAACCTCCACGATAGTTCTCAGAGGTCCCGTAGCGACAATTCTCTGAGTTCTGCGCTCCACGTCCTCGAGCATGGCCGGAGCCTTGCCGTCCCATCCGCGTAATGCTCCCAGCCCGAAGGTGTTGCCCACCCACAGCACGTCGTCACCAAATCCCTGCGCCTTCTGTTCTTTCGTGGTATAGAACTGCGTTTGCTCTATCTCCAGTCCCTTGTGGAATTTGCCATACAGGTCTATAGTCTGTCTTTTGTCCATGTATATCCTCATTCCTATCAGCTCGCTCTCGAAGGCCACGCCGTGGTGGTGCAGGACATTGTAGGGGTTGGTGGTTCTCTTGTCGATGGTTATAGACGACAGGTATATGTCGTGCTTGTTCTTCTCCTTCACTGACGGGTTTCGCAACACTATCTCCGCAAAGGTCCTCGGAGTCCATTCCCTTGCCTGCGTCTTGTCGCTGAGAGTCACTGTCACGGTCTTTGTCTCCCGTCCCTTGAGGTTGGTGAGGAAACACAGCTCGTCGGCGTTGCCGTCTTTGTCGAAGTCGTCTATCTGGTATGGTATCTCCTTGCCGTCAGCGACAACAGTCGCCGACTTAGTGTCCGGCCATTCTTTCAGGCTTACTGTTGCGGGAACATCATTAAGCTCGCATTTCAGATTGTTCTTCAATGTCACCGTTACCGTTTGTTGCGCAAAGGCAACAGCTGCTGCCATCATAGCGATAGACAGGCATATAGTTTTTCTTCTCATAGTTTGTTTTGGTATATACTTTGTTGTTCAACAGATAATATCACAAAGTTAATGGTTTTCCCGTAGAAATCAATTTCAACAGGACATTATTAATCAATATTTCAATAAAATAAACTTAATTTATGCTTTTGTGCCACTTTTTTTAATATTTTTAGCCTATAGTTTGCTGTTTACAATATTTTTTAGTACTTTTGCAACAGGATACATTATATAATATATAATAGACAAAAAACCAGTTACTGTAAGTTGCCACGAAAAATATTCTACATATTGTTTTCCGTCATATTCCTCTGTTCGGCATGTGAGCTGAAGCTCAAGCCCTATGACGACAACGATGAGTACTCGCTCATCGAGGTGTCTCGTTATGACAGGCTTGAGAGCAGGTATCTCACAACGGGTGACTTCTCGGCCTTGCAGCAGATGAACATGGACTATCCCATTGAGACGAGGACGCTCGTGGAGAAGATGCTCAGGCTCGGAGAGGTCAGCGACCCCGACATCAGCACTCGTTTCCTGCGTTTCTATCAGGACTCCGTCTTACAGACACTCATAGCCGACGTGGAGGCAGAATACGCCAACATGAACGACATAAACATCCGGTTCCGCAAGTCGTTCGACAATCTTACCGAGTTGCTTCCCAACCTTCCGATCCCCAATATATACGCACAGATAGGTGCTCTGGACCAGAGCATCGTCATAGGCGAGAAGATGATTGGTATCTCGCTCGACAAGTATATGGGGGCAGACTATCTTCTTTATCAGAAATACTACACGGCCGACCAGCGAAAGAGTATGACCAGGAAGTACATCGTTCCCGAGAGCCTTGCCTTCTACCTTCTCAGCATCTATCCGATGGACAATTACGACAGCCGCACGCAGATAGAGAAGGACCTGCACATGGGCAAGGTAATGTGGGTAGTCAACAAGGCGTTGGGAGAGACATTCTTTGACACCCCCTACGTTCATGCCGTTGGCCGCTACGTTCAGAAACACCGCCTTGAGGTTTCTGATCTTCTTGCCGATGATGACTATTCACATTTCCCCACTGTCCGCGGAAGCAAGTAGGCGGTTTTTCAGCAGGTTTGTGAACTCGTAGTTCTTCAGTCCCCACTTAGGAGCTATCAGCAGCTCGGGTGGCGACTGGCTGACAAACCGTTCAAGTACGAGGTCTCTGCGCTGCAGCCTGATATATTTCGTTATTAGGTCGAGGTATTCCTCTACGCTATACACATGAAACGGGTTTCTTGCGTATTCCTCCGCAAGCCGTGTGCCTTTTATTACCTGCATCTGATGGATTTTCAGCACGTCGAGTGGCAAGGCCGATATTATCGGTGCCTGCCTCAGGCTCTCGCCGGCATCCTCGCCCGGCAGTCCAAGTATGATATGTCCGCCCGTCAGAATGCCCCTTTCGTGCGTCTTCTCGATGGCCTGCCTGCTGCACTCGAAGGTGTGTCCTCGGTTTATCCTTCTCAGCGTCTCGTCATTGGCCGACTCTATGCCATACTCCACCATCACGAAGGTTTCCCTGCTCAAGTCAGAAAGATAGTCGAGTAGGGAGTCGTCGATGCAATCGGGACGTGTGCCGATGACGATGCCTACGATGCCGTCGACAGACAGAGCCTCGCCGTACAGTGATTTCAGGCGGTCTATCCCGGCATAGGTGTTGGTGTAAGCCTGAAAGTAGGCCAGATATTTCATGTCCGGATATTTCCTTGCAAAGAATGCCTTCCCGTCCTCCAGCTGCTCCGTAACGCTTTTGCTGCTGTTGCAGTATGCGGGGTTGAAAGTGCGGTTGTCACAGAACGTGCAGCCGCCCGTCGATATCCTTCCGTCTCTGTTCGGACAGGAGAACCCGGCGTCGACAGACAGTTTCTGTACCCTGAACGGGAAGCGGCTCCTTATCCATGTGCCAAAGTCGTAGTATGGTTCTGCCATGTTTTAATGTGAGTTAATCGGGACAATCATTGTCCTCTTTTCTTGCAAAGTTACGGATTTTTGTTTAACTTTGCGCTATATTTTCCTGAAACTTTAAATAATTAATCATATATGAGGAAACTATTCATTTTTTGTTCTATTATGCTTATGGCCACATCGTCTGTCATGGCAGCCGGCAAGATAGACCTGAAGTCGGTTACCGACGGTACTTTCGCGGCTAAGCGCATCAGCGGCATAGACCCTCTGAAAGGCACCGACCAGTATGCGCAGATCTCGCAGGACGGGAAACAGATTGTGCAGTATTCGTTCCGCACGGGCAAGCAGACCGCCGTGCTCTTCGACGTCAGCAACACCGTTGGCGAAAAGATCGAAGCCTTCGATGGCTACATACTCTCTCCCGACGGCAAGCGCATGCTCATACGCACACAGACGGAGCCTGTATACCGCCGCTCCTACAAGGCGGTATTCTATATCTACAACATGCAGAGCCACCTGTTGCAGCGTCTCTCCGACGGAGGCCCGCAGCAGGTACCCGTATGGTCGCCCGACGGCAATCAGGTGGCATTCGTACGCGACAACAACATCTTCCTCGTCAAGCTGCTCTACGACAATAGCGAGAGCCAAGTGACCACCGATGGCAAGTTCAACCATGTCATCAACGGAATACCCGACTGGGTGAACGAGGAAGAGTTCTCCTACAACTCTGCCCTTGAGTTCAATGCCGACGGCACAATGCTCTTCTGGACGAAGTTCGACGAGAGCAACGTAAAGACATACTCCTTGCAGATGTTCCGCGGCATGAAACCCTCCAAGGACGAATACGAGGTCTATCCCGGCGACTACAGCTACAAGTACCCCAAGGCAGGCGAGGACAACGCAAAGGTGTCGGTATGGAGCTTCGACATCAAGACCAAGAAAACGCAGAAGATGCAGGTACCGCTCGATGAGGACGGATATATACCGCGCATCAAGCGCACCAGCGACCCGGAGAAGATGGTTGTCTATACCATGAACCGCCACCAGGACGTGCTCACGCTCTACACCGTGAACCCGCGCTCTACCGTCAGCCAGATGCTCTTGCAGGACAAGGTCAGCAAGTATATCAAGGAAGAGGTTGTGGCAGCCGTAACCATCGGCCCCGACCATATCCTCATGCCGAGCGACCGCGACGGCTTCATGCGCATATATCTCTACGACATCAACGGTCGTCAGCAGAGGGTTGTAGGTGGTGACTATGACATAACGGCCATCTACGGCTACGACAGCAAGACGGGCGACATCTATTACCAGGCGGCAGCGCTCAACCCGCACGACAGGCAGATATACGTCAGCCACAAGAACGGAAAGACCCAGAGGCTCACCGACAAGGAGGGATGCAACTATGCCGTATTCTCGGGCGACTTCAAGTATTTCGTCAATACTTGGAGCGACTATGACACACCTTATATATATAGTACGCGCGACAACCAGGGAAAGGTGATAGCCACCAACCTCGACAACGCTGAGCTGAAGAAGAAAATTGCCGACTATGGATGGACGAAGAAGGAGACTTTCTCGTTCACCACTTCCGAGGGCGTAACCCTCGACGGATGGATGGTAAAGCCGGCCAATTTCGACCCCTCACGCAAATATCCAGTCATCATGTTCCAATACAGCGGACCAGGCAACCAGCAGGTGATGAACTCATGGAACGCCGGCTCGATGGGGCAGGGTGGTGCCTACGACATGTACCTTGCCCAGCAGGGATATATCGTAGTGTGTGTTGACGGACGAGGCACAGGCGGACGAGGAGCTGACTTCGAGAAGTGCACATACCTGCATCTTGGAAACCTCGAGGCACGCGACCAGGTTGAGACGGCACTCTACCTTGGCACACTCTCCTATGTCGACAAGGACAACATAGGCATCTGGGGATGGAGCTACGGAGGCTATTGCACCATCATGAGCATGAGCGAGGGACGGCAGGTATTCAAGGCCGGAGTGGCAGTGGCTCCTCCAACCTCCTACCGCTTCTACGATACCATCTATACAGAGCGCTACATGCGCACTCCTAATGAGAACCCGGAGGGATATGGCGACAACGCCTTCTCACGTGTCAACAACCTCTCTGGCGCACTGCTCCTCTGTCACGGACTGGCCGACGACAACGTTCACCCGCAGAACACCTTCGAGTACTCCGAGGCTCTCGTCCAGGCTGACAAGGACTTCAAGGAGAACATCTACACCAACCGCAACCACAGCATCTATGGCGGCAACACCCGCAAGCACCTCCTCCGCCAGATTACACAGTGGTTTGACGAGCACCTAAAGAACTGACAACTAAAAAACATATTGCAACTATGAAACTATTACATCAGACCTGCCTTGCAGCCCTCGCGCTCCTCATGCCAGCCTCAGCCCTGGCAGCCGATGTCAAGGTGACTGTCACCAACGAACAGAAAACACAGCGTCAGGAACTTGTTGAGATTGACGCCCGGACGGTTTATCAGAAACTTGGCATCGCCGAGGGACAGAACATCATCGTCAAGAACGCCATGCGCCAGCAGGTGGCCTATCAGATAACCTACGATGGCAAGTTGCTTATCGACGCGGCTGTGAAGCCATGCGGCAAGACAGTCTTCACCATCACTCCCGGCAATCCCGAGCCAATGCGCTCGTGGGTGGAGGGAAAGATGTACCCCCTACGCAAGGACGACATCGCATGGGAGAACGACCGTGGGGCCTACCGTGTATACGGGCCGCAACTGCAGAAGTCAGGCGAGCGCTCCTTCGGCATCGACGTATGGACCAAAAACAGCCCCGACCTGAACGTGCCAGAGCGGTATTACAAGGACTATGAGGGTAACGTGCGCGGCTACGAGATTGGCAAGAACGGACGGAAGGACGAGTGGATAGACCTCCATACATCATTCCATCTCGACCACGGAAAGGGTCTCGACTGCTACGGCGTGGGACCGTCGCTCGGATGCGGTACGCCCGCACTCATGGACGGTGACAAGCTCATATTCCCATACTGCTACAGGAAATACCGCATCGTCGACAACGGTCCCCTGCGCTTCACCGTGGAGCTTACATACAACCCTGTGAAAATCAAGAACGACGAGAATGTTGTAGAGCACCGCATCATAAGCCTCGACAAAGGCTCCAACTTCAACAAGATGACCGTATGGTACTCTGGACTCACCTCGCCATGCAACCTTGCCTCCGGGGTTGTAGTCCATACCGCCGACACCGAGAGCGTGGTCATAGGGAAGAACTACGTACAGTATGCCGACCCCACCGACCAGCCCGAGCGTCACGGCTTCCAGCTCTACGTGGCAGCCCTGTTCCCCGATGGAGCCAAGTGCAGGAAGCTTCTCTACGACAAGCCCGAGGGTGCCATCGCCGGACATGCCCTTGGCATCATTAAGGACATCAAGGCCGACCAGAAGTACACTTATTATTTCGGCAGCGCATGGAGTGAGTACGACGTACGCAATCAGGATGAGTGGCAGATGCGCATCGACGGTTTCCTCAACGCCCTCGACATGCCGCTTGTAGTGACAGTGGAGTAATATCCTTATGTGGCAGTATATCATATCAGCGATTATCATAACGGCAGCCGTGGCCTGCGCCGCATGGAAAATCTACTTGCTCGTCAGGGGCAAGGCAAGCCCATGCGACGGATGCCATGGCTGTGCGCATAAGGCCGAGGGCTGCTGCGGAAACCACGCCCTCACAGGAAAACCGCACTGTTATCAAAAAAAAGAAGATGAAAAATTTGGTGGAATAAAATAAAACCACTACCTTTGCACCGCATTAAAACAAAGGGTACCTTGTCCGAGCGGTTAGGTACCGGTCTGCAAAACCGTTCAGGGCGGTTCGACTCCGCCAGGTACCTCTAAGGTCAGCTCTATTTTGAGCTGACTTTTTTTTATTCTATTTTGCCTCCTCTTTCTTATGCAATCATTTTGGCACAGTGGAAAAAAACATGGGGATAGTACTCCTAAATGAAGGCAATGCTTTGCATAGGCAGATGCTAATCTTTACTATTTAAGTACCTGATTCTCTTTCGATTGTACGAGTTTGAAGATGAGAATAAAACACTAATCTCACGTATGTACTATCACAAGCGTAAGGGGATGAAACCTCGTATCCGCACGAAGATGAATTGACCAATGTATAGAGCAACCTTCAGATTTAGTTACGGGCAGTACGGCCTCGGATGGTGGTACTGCCCGTTTTTAGTTATATTGAAACAAGATGCTGACGTTTTATCTCACGTACTTCTTTCCGTTTCGTATGTATATACCCTTGGCGGCTGATACTGATGAAAGTTTTCGGCCACTGAGGTCGTAGATGTCGCCGGACGTGGTGGGACGGGTGATTGTGACATCCTCGATGCCCGTCGGGTCACGACGTGTTGTTATGGTAAGTTTCGGAGCATAGGTGGCAGAGCCCTTGCCGTAGATGTTGCCACCGGCGGCACCATTGGACATGATGAACAGGATGTAGTCCTGTCCTGCGGCGAGCATTTCGTTCACGGCATCAGTACATTCCACTGTCTTGGCAGCATACGTTGTCGTGATGTCGCTGTATGTTGCCAGCTGGGTTCCGACCTTGGCTGTAAGCTCTGGTATGTCATCAGCAGATGTTATACGCGGCGTGCCTGCCGGCATGTAGCAGATGTCAAATGTCCTCGTTCCGCGCGAGCAGTTAACATATACTGTGTATTCGGCCTTGGTAACCTCCTCGCCGGCCGGAATGTCGAGCGTGAACTGCGAATAAGCCTGTGCGTACCATGACGTGCCCGAGCCCCAGTTGTTGTAGTAGTGCGTCTCGCTGTCAAGGAACTTGCCATATTCGTTGGCACCACCCTGAGAGCTGGCCGTGTGCTCAAGGGGAGCATCATAGACCTGCGTTGTTATGGCTCCGCCCTCATAGATTTCTCCTTCGTTCTTCACGCGGAGCATACCGTCGACGAGTAGGGTAGAGGTTTCCCATTCCAGTCCCTCGCCCGGTGTCTGGGGAATGATGTTGAACGAACCTGAGCCCGTCTCGATGGTAGAGTTTGTGAATACAGGAATGGCATCGCCCCTTCTGAACTGATGCTTAGTTGCACGTGTGAGGTCGAGCTCAAGGTTTGCTCCCTGGCTGATGTTCACGTTGCCGTTCACCCTTACGGCGTTTATTCTGACAGCTTCCTCGCCATTCTCTGCCACGGGGATGAGCAGTGTGCTTCCGGTATTGAAGGTCACGCCACCGTTCAGGGTGATGCTGCTGTTGTCGACAAGCGTGTCACCGGGACATAGTATGCCGCCATTGTTTACCGTTACCTTTCCCTTGAGCGAGCCCTTGCCCTTCAGGGTTGCGCCACCGAGCACGCTTACTGCTCCCGTGCCCGTATGTGTTCCGTTTACTACGAGCGTGCCGGCGCTGACGATAGTTGTTCCGCTGTATACGTTCTTGCCAGTCAGTCGCCACAGGCCGGTTCCCTCCTTGGTGATAGACACCGTACCCGAATATGCGCTGTTGAGTCCTGCCGGAAGGTTGTTGATGACGCCGTTGAAAGTCTCGTCGCTATTTGCGCCGCCCACCTGCCATAAGCATGTGAAGCCCTTGGTCTGCTTGCTTGAGCCTCCGAGGAATGTACCTGCGTCGCCCGAGAGTCCGCCGATGACATTTGTAGCGTTGGTTGTCCATGCTACCATGGTGATGCCTCCCTTCAGCTCGAACCGTACCCTTGGTGCGCTCCATTGTGTCTCGTGCAGGAGTATGGTGCCGCTCTTTGTTCCGTTGCCGATAATCTTTCCTGTAAACAGCGACAGGTTTGGCTTGAGGTAAGACCTCAGGTAGGGGATGTCGAGATGCAGGATGCCGTTGCCGGTGACTATTGAGCGGAAATAGCAATGTGACGGCAATGCGAGCGTTCCCTCAGACTCGTCCTCCACCTCCACGGGGAAGCTCAGCGTCTGATAGTCCTCGTTCTTGTAGGCAAACTGCATGGTACCGCCGTCGAGGATTATTTTCTTCCCTGATGAGCCAAAGGCCTTGCAGGCCTTCTCCGTGTCGCTGAGGTATAGCTTTCCGCTCTTCAGGCGTGTAGCGCCACTGTAGCCAAAGAAGCCGGCGTCGGCAACAGACACGGTGCCCTCGCCACCAATGGTGAGCGAGCCGTCGCCCTCGAAGACTCCGTTCATGGAGAGTGTTGTCGTCGGCTCTGCTACGGACAGTGTGGCATCGCGAAGTATCCGGGCCGAACGGTCGGAGGATGCGCTCTCACCTATGTAGTTGAATGTGCCGCCATCGAATACCCAGTTCTGGGCAAACGACTGCGAGGCACCGAGCGATGACGGCTGTCCGCCATTGGCAATATTTGCGAAGTCGATGGTGCCGCCATGGGTTACGGTAGCTCCTGTATAGGAGTTCTGGTTGTTGAGCACGAGCTTGCCGTCGCCATCCCTGTTGACGGACGTGCCCTCTCCCTTGATTGCGCTTCCACTTATGGTAACGGTACCCTCGCCCTTGACGACTACACTTGCTGGCGCAATCTCGTTGAGCAGAGTGTACATGTAGTTGGTGCCCTTGCCGGCTGTAAGCAGCAGCTTCTGTCCCTCTGCCACCTCCTTAGTGTTAGTAACATCAGGCTCGTAGGTGTCGATGTCGACCATGCCAACCTCTAACGGGCGTGTGAGGAAAGAGCACACGTCGGTATAGTCGGAGAATGCCTCGTCAGCACCATTGTGCCCGAATGCCCTCAGCCTAATCTGATATGCCGTTCCGGGTGTCAGCCCGGTAATGGTGTACTCGGTCTGGTTTGCCTCCGTACGGCCAACCTCTGTCCATGTGCCGTCAGCAGAGACCTCAAGGGCAAAGCCCTCCTCGCCCTCTGTGTAGTCGCGCCATTCTATGGTCATGGTAGTGGTAGTAGCCGACTTCTGGGCAGGCGTTATTGGCTGTCTGAGGAAGAACTCGCGCCGCGAGAGGCTGATGGAGTTGATGTAGTTCTCTATGTTCAGATAACCGTTGGCAGCCACTGTGCAGGCATCGTCGGCAGCGGGGTTGGTGCCGTTCTCGGTCTCCCACCAGTCGGGCATGCCGTCGTTGTCAGCATCGGCAGCCTTGGTGCCTGCCCACCACTTCCAAGTGTCTGGAGCTCCTATGGGGAGTGCAGTCTCGTAGGTGATGAGATTGCCTTTCTTTCCGAACGACATCACCTCGTCTATCATGTAGCAGTCGGACTGGTCGCGGTAGGGCAGTGAGGCACCCACCTCGGGCAGGCTCTTCTCGATAAGCTCTTTGCCATTCCACAAGTCGAGCTCGGGATAAGGATAAGGTGTGGTCTCGCGTGTTGCCGCGCTGTAGCTTGTCACCAACGTTGGATTGTAGACACCGTCGGTATTCCTGTCCTGCCAGTTGTCGTCGGCATAGCAATGGAAGTCGGCGTTTGCGCCGGTAAAGGCGTCGCCGCCGCCCGAAGGACCATTGATGAAGAGGTTTGACTGTATGTTGACATACGAGGTACCCTCGGAGTCTCCTCCCATGATATAGGCTCCGTTCTTCCAGTTGTAGACAATGTTGTTGGCAAACTGGTTGATGCCCTTCACCTTATTGTTTCGTGTGGAGTTGTCGCAATAGAGGTTTCTGTACAGGGTGATATTGTCGGCTTGTATCAGACCGCCCGCAGAGTGGGTCATAAGTCCCTGGCCGATGATGGTGTTCTGGATGGTGATGTCGCCGATGTCGCCCTTGCCGTCGGGGTTGATGGAGAATGTCTCGTCGAGTCCCCACGAGAACGAGCAATGGTCGAAGATCATGTTCGTGCCGTTGGAGATGCCCGCGCAGTCCTTGCCCGACGTGCCGTCATGTCCCATTCTCACGCGCAGGTAGCGGCAGATGATGTTGGTTGAGCCCGAGAAGCTCACTCCGTCGCCATAGACGGTGATACCCTCGCCCGGCGCTGTCTGTCCAGCCACATAGATGTTGCTTGCGAACACTATGCGCGAGCTTATCTTGATAACTCCCGAGACGTCAAACACTACGATACGTCCACTCTGTGACACTGCATCGCGAAGCGACCCCGTACCGGAGTCGTTGAGGTTTGTTACGTGGTACACCTTGGGTGAGGACACACCCCTCGCACCCTTTGCGTAGCGTCCCCATCCCTGAGCCTCAGGGAAGGCGAGCTGTTGCGCCACTGTCGTGCTATGCGACAAGGCGCATAAGGACAGGGCCAACAGGAAAGTCTTTGATTTAAAGTTCATAGATAAAAAGTAGTTTTGTTTTTAAATAAAATGTTCCGCCTCATACTTGCTTACTTAGGAGCATAGCCTACCGGATGGTTCAGCAGCAGGTCGGTGTCCGCATCCAGCTTCAGCTCTGTTCTCAGTATCTCGGAATCCATGGACATTCTTGGCACCGTGTTCAGGCCAAGGGCCGTGCACATTAGCGCAATGTTCTCAGAAACATATCCTGAGTCTATACATCCCATTCTCTCTGCGCCGTTCTTGTGGTCGCCAAACTTCTTGTGGTCGCTTGCGAGCACGAGACATAGCGGAGCTGCCGCCACAGCCTCCTGTCGGCCTGCCACCGCCTTGCGCAGGTCCTTGCCGCTAACATTGACAAGTATGTTCTGCTGCGGGTCATAGCGGTATGCTCCATCCTTGCGCACGACATAAACCACTATGTCCTGGGCGTTGATGGCAGAGGGTGCCGTTATCTTCTTGCTTTCGGGACGGTTTATGCCGCAGGCGGCCCAAAGGAGCTGTGAGAGTACGGAGTCGGAGATTTCTGTCTCCGCAAACTCACGTGAGGAGTGCCGGTGGCTGAGGGCGTCGCCCAACGTCATCTCCGTAGTCATCGACGGGGCGGGGAGTGCGATGTCCTGAGCATTGGCGCAAGATATCATCAGGGCCGATGCTGCAATTGCGAATGTTGATTTAAACATATTATGAATAGTCTTATAAGGTAAAACGTCACATTGCGAAAATATTGAAGCCTCCGTCAACTACGGCAACCGTGCCGGTAACGAACTTCGCGGCATCGCTCATTAGGTAGTGGATGGTGCCGCAAAGCTCCTCGGGGTCGCCCATGCGGCCGAAGGGAGTCTGCCTGATGACATCCTGGCCGCGCTCGGTGTACGTGCCGTCGGGATTGGTGAGCAGCGACCTGTTCTGCTCGGTGATGAAGAACCCAGGGGCAATGGCGTTTACCCTGACGGTCTCGCCGAATTTCCTTGCGCACTCATGCGCCATGTAAGCAGTGAAATTGGAGATGCCGGCTTTGGCCGCCGCATAGCCGCACACGCGCGTCATTGGGCGGAAGGCTGCCATGGAAGAGAAATTGATGATGCTCCCCTTGCCCTGGCTGACAATGGGCTCCAGGAAAACCTGTGTCGGTATGACGGTGCCAGTGAGATTAAGGTTCAGGACGGTCTGGAACTGGACGGGGTCAAGGTCGAAGAAATTCTGGTCGGGACCGATGGTCGCTCCCTTCATGTTTCCTCCGGCAGCGTTCAGCAGGGTGTCAACCTTCCCGTATCGTGCCAGGATGTCGGCACGGTTTTGCTCAAGTGTTTCCTTGTTCATGACGTCCGTCTTATAGAACGAGGCCTCGCCTCCGGCACTGGTGATTTCCTCTACGATGCTATTGCCCACGTCTTCCTTGCGTCCAAGTATGGCCACCTTGGCACCCTGTCCGGCAAGATACTTTGCTATGGTGCGTCCGAGAACTCCTGTTCCGCCTGTTATCACTACAACATATCCGTTGATGTCGAAAAGATTCTGTTTCATTGTTTGATAAAATTCTTAGTAGGTGTGAATGATTGTCTTTAGTTACCGCTTGTTTTTCAAAAATCAGCCGTTATTGCTGGAAGTTTACCGGCTGCCTGTACTCTATTCCCAGTTCTCTGTCCACCGTCGCAAGTATGCCCTGCACCTGTCCCATGGCGAACATTCGTCCAAGGAAGGAGTAGCCGGCGTTGTATCCTCTGTTCTCGTCGCCAAGCATCGTCATGCCATGGTCTACGCGCATTGGCAGCTGTGGGTTGACGCTCTCGAATATCCTTGCCAGCTCTATGAGGTCAGCGCGTCCCCCGAGGTGTCCTGCCTCAGTGAAGTCGCCATTGTCGAAGATGTGGCATGAGCGCATGTGTACGAACCATGTCCTGCTGGCGTACTTCCTTGCCAGTGCCGTGATGTCGTTGTGCTTTCCGGCAGAAAGCGAGCCCGCGCAGAACGTCAGTCCGTTATGAGGATTGTCCACGGCATTGAGGAACCACTCTATGTCCTCGTCGCAGGTAACGATGCGTGGCAGGCCAAGTATCTGGAATGGAGGGTCATCGGGATGCACGCACATGTACATGTCGCACTCGTCGCATACGGGCATGATGGCCGACAGGAAGTAGCGCATGTTCTCGCGCAGCTGGTCTTTGGTGATGCCCTTGTAGAGCGAGAGCAGCTGCCTGAACAGCTCCACGGGATGCTCGTCGTCCTCGCGGATGTTTCCGCTTACGAAGCCCTGGGTCTTGACGATGATGTTCTCAACCAGCTGGTGGTCGTCCTCCGGTGTCATCGTCTGCCTGAGTGCGGCGGCCTCCCCAACGATGTCACGGTCCATTTTCTCGCCCATAGCCTTCCAGTCCTGCTCCGCATTCTCGCGCTTCAGGATGTAGATGTCGAAATAGGCGAACTGTGCGAAGCTGAAATAGAGGTTGCTCGTGCCATTGGGATTGGGGTGCAGAAGGTCTGTGCGTGCCCAGTCGAGCACGGGCATGAAGTTGTAGCAGATGGTGTGGATGCCTTCTGCCGCGAGGTTGCGCAGGCTCTGCTTGTAGTTCTCGATGAGCTGGTCTCTGTCCGGACCGGCATATTTGATGCTCTCAGAAACGGGAAGACTCTCAACGACGCTCCATCGCATGCCGTAGCTCTCGATATATTCACGCAGGTCGCGTATCTTCTCCCTGGTCCATATCTCTCCGTTCGGCACGTCGTGCAGGGCTGTGACGATACCCTCTACTCCTATTTCCCTGAGCATGGCAAGCGTAATCTTGTCGTTCTTGCCAAACCATCTCCATGTTTTTTCCATTTTGCTGTGTGTATGATATGTTTTAGTATGAGTTATTTCAATATCTCTGCGATTTCCTCTACGCATCCGTCGTTGTCGGCAGGCTTTATGCCAAGCAGTCTGCATAGCAACGGATAAATGTCCACGTTCCTGAAATGCGGGATTTCGACATGCTTGAAATCCGGTCCCATTGCACGGAACAGTGCGTGCATGTCAAGACAGGCAGGGTCGAAGCCGTGCATGCCTCCTCCCGGCAAGTCTCTCTCGTCAATGATATATCCGAGGTCCGGGTCTACGATTACTTCTCCTACTCTCTGGTTGGTGCCATAGTTGAGCCTTGCCGGGACATTCTCTTTTTTCCATACTCTTGCGTGGTCAAGTCCTTGCAGGGCGTTGACCACCGAGTCGGCAAACCCGTCACGGCAATAGATGTTGGCAGGCAGGTTGCCGTCTATTTTCTCTATCCATTCTGGTCTGAGCCTGCTGGCAATCTTCACGCTGTTGCCGGCTCCAACCCAGCTCATGCCATGGTCAGCCAATACTATCAGGTTCACCCTGTCGGCAATCGGTAATTTTACTAACTTCGCATGGAAATCCGTCAGCAGGGAGTCTATATGTCCGATGACACTTCTTGTCTTCTTGCTGAACGGACCATATTCATGGCCGTAGGAGTCCGGTTGCTCGTAATACGCCATTATCAAGTCCGGGCGCTGGCTTTCCGGCAGGCTCAGCTGTCCTATTACGCCGTCGAGCCTTTCTTCTATGGTCAGCCGCGGTTTCCGGTCGTACATATAATATGTATTAGGATATTGTCCGCCAATCCGGACATCCGACCCAGGCCAGTAGAAGACGGCAGTGCTCAGCCCCTGTTTCTGCGCTGTTACCCAGACGGGTTCTCCTCCATAATAAACGGGATTAATCTTCTGTTCGGGATTTCCGAGCGAGAAGCTCTCGCCCGTGGTCCTGTCAAGGAAGCTGTTGGCGACAATGCCGTGATGGTCGGGATACAGGCCAGTCACTATTGAGTAATGGTTGGGGAAAGTCTTCGAGGGGTATGATGGTATCAGAGCGGACTTCACGCCCTTGTCGGCCATCATGTCCATAAATGGAGTGTCGTACCATTCAGGATAGTCCCACCTGTAGCCATCGAGGGAAATGACCACAGTATAATGCTTCTGAGCCGTTGCCGTACAGAATACTGACAACGCCAAAAAATAAATAAATGCAAGTTTCTTCATTATGCAGTTCTTAGTCTTTTTCTTGTTTGCAAAGGTAGCTTAAAAAAACAAAAGAAACAAGCATATAACATTTTTTTTTGAAAAGGAGGCGTTTTACAAAGCCTATGAGGTCAGGACTTAGTTATCAAACACCACTCAACATTCCCGAAGAGCCAAAAAAAATGAGCACTATAGGGGAGGTTAAGTTTTTTTAATATATTTTTTTCTCAAAAATTCGGTTATATAAAATCTTTTCTTTAATTTTGCGAAAAATTCTAAGAACTAAACAGTAATCATTACTATGGGTAAGTACAACATCACAGAGCGTAAGGAGAAAGAAGCTGCCTATCGCACATTGGTAAGCCCCAAGCTCATGGACGAGCTTAAGGAGAAAATTCTTGAAATCATTCTTATTCAGAAAAAATATAAGGATAAGGATTATTCGGCCAAGAAGCTGGCAGAAGACCTCGGGACAAACACCCGATATATCTCTGCCGTGGTAAATGTCAGGTTCCACACCAACTACACGTCCTTCGTCAATAAGTTCCGCATAGAGGAAGCCATGACGCTGCTTGTGGACAAGCGTTACCAGGACCTGAACATGGAGGACATCTCCGACATGGTGGGCTTCGCTAACAGGCAGTCCTTCTACGCCTCGTTCTACAAAATCAACGGCATGACCCCACGTGACTACAAGATGAACCATCTCGCACAGCATCCGTCACTGCTGGAGAAGCCAAAGAAGCGCGGCAGGAAGCCCGGCTCTAAAAACAAAGCGAAAAATGACACAACACAAGACAACAACGCATGACGACAACTCCTTCTGCTACAGCGGCGAGCGTTTTGCCGACATACAGATGCTCAGATACCGTCTGAATGGTTTCGACGAGCTGCCGTTACAGAAGAAGAAGTACATATACTATCTGAGTGAGGCAACATTGGCCGGTAGGGATATCACTACCGACCAATTTGGTTTTTATAACCTGCGTATCAGGAAAACCCTTGAGGCCATATACCAGCACTACGACGGCGACAGAGCCGACGCTGAGTTCCAGGCAATGGAGACATACCTCAAGCAAGTATGGTTCTCCAACGGCATATACCACCATTACGGTTGCGGGAAGTTCACCCCCGGCTTCACTGAGCGTTTCTTCCGCCAGGCCCTGAGCAGCATCAGTCCGTCACTGCTGCCATTGGCCGATGGCGAGACAGCAGACTCCTTGCTCGACATACTCGTCCCTATAATCTTCAACCCCGACATTCTGCCCAAGCGCGTCAACAAGGCTGAAGGCGCAGACCTCGTATTGACCTCTGCATGCAATTATTATGTAGGCGTAAGCCAGGCCGAGGTAGAGGAGTATTATGGCAAGCTCAAGGAGCAGGCAGGAGAGAGACCACCCTCGTTCGGGCTAAACTCACGGCTGGTGAAGACAGACGGAGTCCTGCGGGAAGAACTGTGGACGGCCAACGGACTCTACTCCCCCGCCATAAGGCACATCATCGGCTGTCTCCGCAAGGCGGCAGACCATGCTGAGAACGAGCAGCAGAGACATGTCATAGCCTTGCTCATAAGCTACTATGAGACAGGCGATTTGCATACTTTCGATGAATATTCCATCCAGTGGCTCAGGGAGCAGGAAGGAATGGTCGACTTCATCAACGGCTTCATCGAGGTCTATGGCGACCCTCTTGGCATAAAGGCTTCCTGGGAAGGCATCGTTGAATACAAGGACTTGGAGGCCACACGCCGCACACGGGCCATCAGCGACAATGCCCAATGGTTCGAGGACCATTCCCCCGTTGACCCCCGATTTAGGAAGAGCACCGTACGTGGCGTGACGGCAAACGTCGTTTGCGCGGCAATGCTCGGCGGCGACGAATACCCCTCCACGGCCATAGGAATAAATCTTCCCAATGCCGACTGGATAAGGGCTGAGCATGGCTCGAAGAGCGTAACCATCGGCAACATCACGGAGGCCTACAACAGAGCCGCACATGGCAACGGCATGCTCGAGGAGTTTGTAATTGACAGAGAGACCCTCGACATAATCAACCAGTATGGCGACCTGTGCGACGAGCTCCACACCGACCTACACGAGTGTCTCGGACATGGCAGCGGCCAGCTGTTGCCCGGCGTGAGCGCCGACGCTCTCAGGGCCTACGGCAACACCATCGAGGAGGCGCGTGCCGACCTCTATGGCCTATACTACATTGCCGACCAGAAACTCGTCGACCTCGGCCTGCTGCCCGATGCCGGTGCCTACCGCGCACATTATTATACCTATATGCTCAACGGCCTTATGACTCAGCTGGTGCGCATAAAAGAGGGAGACGTCATCGAAGAGGCACACATGCGCAACCGCGCCCTCATTGCCCGCTGGGTATATGCGCATTCTGATGGTGCGGTAACAATGGTAAGACGCGAGGGGAAGACCTACGTGCAGATAACCGACTATCCCCGCCTGCGCAGCCTGTTTGCCACGTTGCTGGCAGAGGTGCAGAGGATAAAGAGCGAGGGCGACTACGACGCTGCCCGCAACCTCGTCGAGACCTACGGCATAGCCATTGACGCACAGCTGCACAGCGAGGTGCTAAGCCGCTACCGCCTCCTGGACATCGCACCCTACAAGGGATTTCTAAACCCCTGGCTCAAGCCCGTCATAGGAGCCGACGGAGAAATCGCCGACATAGTGCCCGACTATAGCGAGACATACCACGAGCAGATGCTCAGATACAGCCGCGATTACGGGTTCCTATAGGCTGCACGCATACCCCATAATACAACAGAACCCACCGTAACACTTTAACAACTCATCACTGATGACAGAGGAAACCAACGAGAAACTGAAAGCGATAAAACGCTCGTTCCGTACAGTCATGAACGGCGTTGCCAGCCACTCCATGCGCGAGAAGGGAGTGGGGTATAAGCTGAACTGGGGAGTGAGCCTTGTCCATCTCCGTGAGATGGCCGCCACCTACGGCAAGGACTACGACCTTGCCATAGCATTGTGGAAAGAGGATATACGTGAATGTAAGATACTCGCCACGCTGATAATGCCCGCCGAGAGGCTTCTGCCCGAGGTCGCCGACATCTGGCTTGAGCAGACCACGTCGCAGGAGCTTGCCGAGATGCTTGCCGCCAACCTGCTGAAAGATGTCAGCTACGCCCCCGAGATAGCCTACCGTTGGATGGCTTCCGATAGCGACATCCGTCAGATATGCGGTTTCTGCATCCTGTCACGGCTCTTCATGAGGGGACAGGAACCCAACGAGCGAGGCATCAACGAGTTTCTCGACCAGGCCGTCACGGCATTGCTGGGAACCTCCGTGGGAGTGAGACATGCCGCATGGAACTGCACCAACCGCTTTGCGGAACTTGGTGAAGACTATGAGGCCATAGCGCAAAAAGCACTGCAGCAGGCAGGCATAGACTTCTTTTAATAAAACCCTGCCGCCTGCACCTTAGCCGTTCATGGCTATGCGTAGCTGTGCATGCCACCCAGCAGCATGTTTACACCCCAGTATGTTATGGCGACTGAAACCAACGATATCACAATATACAGATGATATACCCGTGGCTGTGAGAATGCCGGGAGAAGCCTGCCGTGCAACGGTACCGCATAAACCATAAGCGTTATCAGTGCCCAAGTCTCCTTCGGGTCCCAGCTCCAATAGCATCCCCAACTGACCAAAAACAAAACAAGAAAGACTATGATCAGACTTTTAATTACATTTCTTCTATATGGAGTAACTGTTGTCGGAATCAACGCACAGGAGGCTCTGAAAAAGGTATACGACGAGAATGTCGACCCGATGTCACAGATTGACGATGCTATTATCAGGGCTAAGGCTGAGAGCAAATTCATAATCTGCCAGGTTGGAGGCAACTGGTGTCCCTGGTGCCTGCGCTTTGCAGACTTCATGGAGAAGGATTCTACTGTTAGCCGCTTGGTGGAGGAGAACTTTGTATACCTGCACGTGAACTATAATCCGCGAAAGAAAACCGACGAGACAAAGGCCGCACAGGCAGCGGCATTGATGAAACGCCTTGGCAATCCGGCACGTTTCGGCTTTCCCGTATTCGTTTTCCTTAATGCCGAGGGAAATGTCATTCACATTCAGGACTCCAGCTTCCTTGAACAGGGCAACGGATATGACACGAAGAAGGTCGTGCGCGCATTTGCTAACTGGACTCCCAAGGCTATCTTTTAGTTTGAAATTATGAGCAGGGGCAGGACATTGTCCCATTGTACTGCATTTGCCGAGCTGAAGCAGAATAAGTCAACCCTGCGTATGGCGGCCCTACATGGGTTATGTATAGGCGGGTCTACAGTGCCCCATGTGGTGAGCCTTTCCTCCCTTTTCTCTTATCCAGAATAGGGCAGACGATTTCGATGCCTGTTTTTGCCTATCTCAGACGCAAAGCATTGCATCATCTCACGCAAAGCATTGCATGTGCCAACGCAAAGCTTTGCATCAGCCCACGCAAAGCTTTGCGCCAGCCCATACGTTTTTTTGCGGGGAAAAGGCGCATACATTTTGGAGACTCCCTTCCCCATGTTTTTCTATAGAGACTTTACTTGGCATAAGCCATGTTGACATGATGAACAAAAAAAGATACCCTCGAGCTTTTTGCGAAGGTATCTGTATGATGAATGAGAGATTGTATGGTTGTGCACCTTATACACCGTGCTTGCGCGAGAAGATGTTCAGGTTGTCTGATGCCTTGAACGTCACCTTCTCGTGTGCGGGTATAGTGATGGCCTCCTTGGTTGCGGGGTTGATGCCCTGTCGTTCGGGCACACTCTTCACGAGGAAGCGCCCGAAGTCGGGTATGGCAACTTCCTTGTCGCCCTCGGTGAGGGTGTCGGCAATGGTTCCGAGGACTGCGTTAACATACTTGGCGGCATCAGCCTTCGAGATGCCTGTCTTCTCTGCCACAATGGCTGTCAGTTGTGTCTTGTTCATCAAGTTTTAGTTTTTGTTCGTTAATTATTAGTTGTGCAAATTTATAAAAAAAATACGTATCGTTTATGTCTTTGGAGGTGTTTTTTTAGTCATTTTAGGTTTAGTAACATATAAAACGTGCTTTAATTTGTTATTATTCCCTAACTTTGCAGCTCAAAAACATATTAATTATTATTTATAGCAATGCATTTATCAGAACTAATTTTCTTTGGTTGTTTCCTGGCTGTAATAGTAGGTATCTTGCTTCTCGACATGCTGGTCATTGACAAAAAGGCACACGAGGTGTCGATGAAGGAAGCAGGCTCGTGGACGGCTGTGTGGATAGTGTTGGCGCTGGCCTTCTCTGTATTTCTATGGTTCCACGGCGACATGGTACACGGCATAAGCAACTTCGACGAGCTGCAGGCTGTGGCCTCGCGCTATGCCTCGAACCTCAAGCTCGAGCCTGACGACTATGAGGGCAGCCTGCAGAAGTACCGTCACTACATGACCATATCATACATCTCGGGCTACCTGATAGAGAAGACTTTGTCCGTGGACAACCTTTTTGTGATGATGATGATATTCACGTCGTTTGGCGTGAGCAAGAAGGAGTACCAGCACGTGCTCAACTGGGGCATACTCGGCGCTATTATTCTCCGTTGTGTCTTCATCTTCCTGGGTGCGGCCTTTATCGCCCGCTTCAGCTGGCTGCTGCTTGTCTTCGGCCTCTTCCTTGTCTATAGCGGAGTGAAGATGTTTGTCGACCGCAACAAGAAAGAGGAGATCAGTGCCGCAGACCATCCGGTGGTGAAGTTCCTGTCCCGCCACTTCCGCGTGACGAAGGAGTTCCGTGGTGACAAGTTCTTCGTCAGGGAGAACTCAAGCCTTTATATAACGCCGCTGCTGGTCACGGTAGTGTTCATTGAGTTCAGCGACCTGATATTCGCTTTCGACAGCATTCCTGCCGTGTTCTCTGTTTCGCTCGACCCTTATGTGGTGTTCTTCTCCAATATTTTCGCGATACTCGGACTGCGTGCTATGTTCTTCCTTCTGGCCGGCGTGTCAGACAGGTTCTGGCTGCTGAAACCCGGTGTGAGCCTGCTGCTGCTGTTCATCGGCGTCAAGCTGCTTATACACGAGTTTGTAGACATCGACGCCATGCTGTCGCTGGCTGTCATCCTGGTAATCCTTGTAGGCAGCATAGTCGGCTCGCTATTGATAAAGGAAGATAAGGGAAGATAAAGGGAGATAAAGGAAGATAAAGGAAGATAAGAAAAAAAATCTGTAGTATTCCTCATGTTACTGCGTCTAACAGGCAGAAGACAATAAAACATGACAGAACAATGGATCCATTAGAACAGAAATTCACCAAGATGGTGAATGAGCAGAAGTCCACCATCTACACGGTGTGCTACATGTTCTCAAAAGACAGCGATGAGGTTGGCGATCTCTTTCAGGAGATACTGGTCAACCTGTGGAAGGGTTTTCCCTCCTTCGAGGGACGCAGCGACATCAGGACCTGGGTATACAGGGTCAGCCTGAACACCTGCATCTCTGCCGACCGCAAGAAGAAACGCCGCAAGAAGTCGGAGTGTCTTGACATGAACATAGACCTGTATGCGGACAACGATGCCGACACCAAGCAGGTGAAGCTGCTCTACGAGCGCATCAACCGGCTGGGCGTTTTCGACAGGGCCATTGTACTGTTGTGGCTTGAAGGTCTTCCCTACGACGAGATTGGCGACATCGTGGGCATATCGGCAAAGAATGTCTCGGTGAAGCTGGTCAGAATACGCGAACAACTGAAAAAAAAGTAACATTATGGAAATGAATACAGAAAACCATCTGGATATGGAGTCCATGCGCATGCAGCTGGAGACCCTGAAAAAGAAACTTGACAAGCAGCAGATAGTAACCGACAAACTTGTGCAAAAGGCTATGTCGAACAAGATGTCGTGGATAATGAAATTCTTGTGGACGGAGCTGATAGTGCTGGTGCCATTCACTGCCATTGCCTTCTGCAACCTGAAGAGCATGGTACCGGGAATGTCCTGGTATCCCATTGTGGCAATCCTGGTCTTCATGCTGGCATGCATAGCAGTAGACCTGTACGTGAACTACACGTCGGAGAACGACTGGAAAAGTGAGAACCTTGTCAATACGGGCATGAAGCTGCTGAGGATGAAACGCCTGCGCTGGATGCAGGTGGCCGTCAACTTGCCGATAGTGTTTGTGCTCTTCGTATGGCTCTTCTACGACCTGGAATTCGAGGGCAAGGATGCCATGGTATACGGCTCTGTTGTCGGAGGACTAATAGGTATGGCGATAGGCATTGGAATTCTCATTAGGATGAACCGTACCAATGACGAGCTTATCCGTCAGATAAACGGACTGAAGGAAGAAGACGATGACTGTTAGTCTCTGAAGTTCTTTGAAGGAGTTAAGGAGAGATAGGAGGAGATAAGAGACATCACCCACATTAAATAACCCAGGGTGTCATTTCGCTACGCTACATTTACCCTGGGCTGTGTGCTTTTGCGCTTACAGCGCGCATTGATACAGCGCCTCGTATTCCCTTGCCACTTTTATGTAGTCGTGGTGCTTGCGTATATATTCCACGCTCTGGCGCTGCATGGTTGTTATGTCCTCTTGTCTTGCGGCAAGGTCTACGATGGCGTTGTAGACACTCTCGTAGGTAGGAAGGACATTTACGATTGGACGCAGGCGGTCCTCGTGCAGTATGGCATAGTTCTCCGGCTCTCCGCCACCAATACATATTATGCCGCGCGACATGGCCTCAAGCGGATTCATTGACGGCGTGTAGCTGTATAGCTGGTCGAGGATGGCGTCGCTGCCCTCCATCATCCTTGTGTATTCGGCAAAAGGAATGTTCTCTGCAACAGCGAGCTTTATCTTGTCGGGATAGTCGCGTGCGGCGTCGCGTGCGGCACGGAGCATGATATCCGTACCCTTGTATGCCGAGCGGGGCTTGTTGACGCCAATGAAGAGCCGCAGAGGCTGGCTGCTCTCCCGTGGGCCGATGGTGACATCCTTGCTGACAATGGGGAACGGAATGAACTGCGTCTTGTCGGGAAACAGCGGATGGTAACATTCATAGTATTCGTAAAGTCCTGCCACGATGCTGTCGCTGTCGTGTGCTATGAGCTCGTTGAGCCTCTGTTTGGGGGTACAGAGCCAGTCTTCCTTCTCCTTGCGTGTGTCGGCAGTGTCGCGCAGGGTGTCGCCAATGTTGAAGTCGCCATACCGGAAAGGCTTCCTCGTGATATTCTCGTGCACCCAATAGTAATCCATGCCGAATGCTCCAAGAATGACCTTCCCGTTGTGCCTGCGCAGGAAGTTGTATATCGGGAACAGCCTCTCGGCCTTCAGTTCCATGAACATCGGATTGATGAGCTGTACGATGTCATAGCCCCTCATCCTTGGCAGGCTTGCCGCAATCCTGCACATGAGCATGGCCCCGCCAAGAGGTCCCTCGTGGCGCGCAAGGTCTATGTCGCGGGGATAGTTTTTCCAGAAGTCCCCGTTTGAGGCAACCGTCACCTCATGGCCAAGAGTCCTGAGACCTTTGGCCAACGTCCAGTGGACATTGCTGTATTCGCCTAAGAGCAGTATCCTCATCACTTTGCCGTCATTAACAAGAGAAGGTACCTGCCAGCCTTGTAATTGACAAGACGGCGGAACAGCGAGTATTTTGCCGTGTAGTGTTTGTCGGGGAGCGGGAACAGGCCCAGTTCGCGCAGCTTGCCGGTGGCCTCGTTGAGCTTGTCGATGGAGTGTGTCATGCGTGCGGTATTGTAGAGATAGTCCATAGACAGCTGGGCCACCCTGCGCCGCATGGCCATCTTGGCAGCCTCGGGCAGACGCTCGCCAATGTAGTGTAATCGGCAAATGGTATCAAAATGATTGGTCAGCCTTGTCATCACTTTCCGTGGTGCCCGGCTTCCCGTCAGCGACTCCGAATGTTGCCGGTAGTAGTAGGCGTGAGCATCAGTGGCAATGAGCTTCTCTGCCCTGAGGACAAGCCGTGCCGTAAACTCCTCGTCCTCGCAGTAGTTCTGGCCTGACGTGAAGCGCAGGTCGCCAAGGATGTTCCTGCGGAAGACATACGTCCAGACACTGCCCCGAAGGTTGTTGTTGTGCATATACGAGGTGCCCGTCATCGGACCGTCAAAGCTGAAGGGAGTCTCGGAGACAGAGCTGTTCGTGAAATTGAACACCACCATGTCCGGCGAATGGTATCTGACGATGTCTATGCAATGCTCGTAGGCTCCGCGCAGCAGCATGTCGTCGCCATCGATAAACTGTATGTATGTTCCCGTGGCGGCCTTTATTCCCATGTTCCTGGCCTCGGACGGTCCCTTGTTTGGCTGCCGTATATATATAATGTCGTCCTGTATGTCTGTCAGTGCCGTTATTGCGGGAGGGTCACTCCCGTCATCGACAATGATAATCTCCCTGTCACTCTTTGACAATGACAGGCAGGTAATACTGTCAAGACAGTCGGCAAGCATCTCGACAGGAGTATTGTATGTTGTAACGATGAAGCTGATCAGCGGCTTCTTCGGTAGAACCTGTGTAGGAACTTGTTCAGTTGGCATAGTTTCTTTAGTCCTATTAAGTTTAGTACTTTCTGTTTCAGCGTTAGCGAATAGTCAAACCGGGGCAGTTCGTGGACAATGCCCGTACGCTCATATACATCGAGAGCGATATTCAGAACGTGGGAATGGTATATGGCGTCGTGGACCTCGGGGAGTACATGCAAATGAGCTTCGAGCAGGTCTGTCATTGCCTTCCCGTCAGCAGTCTGGGTGATGCCGCGCGGGTTCAGGTAATAATGGTACAGTCCCACGGAGGTGGTAGCGACGAGCTTGCAGCGGCTCAGCAGCTGCGGAAGGATGTAGACATCCTCGAATTTCTTGCCCACAGGATAGGTGAGTCCGCGGAACAGTTCCCTTCTGTATACCTTGTTCCATGCGTAGGCATGTCTGTATGCCTTGCCTTTCAGCCAGTATTGCCTCATGTCGGCATACTCTGTGTCCTTCCCGAAATAGAGTATGCGCTGACGGGCTATGTTACCGTATTTCTCGTATACGGGATATTCAAGGATGTCATAGTCGGGATGTGAGTTCAGGATGTCGAACAGCCTCTTGTATGTATCTGGCGCAACGGTATCGTCGCTGTCGACGAAGGTGACATATTCGCCACGGGCTTTTGCGAGAGCGGTGTTGCGTGCGGCACTAAGCCCCTGGTTCTCCGTATGGTATAGGGCCTGCACCCTATGGTCTTTTTCCTTCCATGCCTCGCACTTGTCCCTGCTGCCGTCAGTAGAGGCATCGTCGACAATGATGACCTGCATGTCATGAAACGACTGCCCCAATACGCTGTCGAGACACCTGTCGATGGTGTCCTCAACGTTGTAAACCGGTATGATGACTGTTAGTTTCATGTTTGCAAAATTACGAAAAAAAACGATAATAATGTATATGATGATGTTTTTTTATATTACCTTTGTACGGAAAAGATAATATAAGGTTAAATTCAAGCATTGACTATTCGAATGGACACACACAGAATTGGACACCCACGCGTGGACGTTGCCGACGTGCTGCGCGGACTGGCCGTAATGGGCATTATCATCCTACACTCTATTGAGCATTTCAACTTCTACTCGTTTCCTGATACTGCTGGCCAATGCGACCTGCTGAGGTTTACCGACCGTGCGATATGGGACGGACTGTTCTTCACCTTTGGCGGCAAGGCCTATGCCGTTTTTGCCCTGCTGTTCGGTTTCAGCTTCTTCATCCAGTATGACAATCAGCGCATGCGTGGCTACGACTTCCGTGGCCGTTTCTGCTGGCGCCTTGTGCTGCTGTTCGTCTTCGGAAACATCAATGCCTGCTTCTTCACGGCCGAGGTGCTTGTGCTATATTCGCTTGTAGGCTTCATATTGCCTCTTGCCTGCCGGATGAAGGACAAGTGGGTACTGGCGTTGGCATGCCTGCTGCTCATCCAGCCTCTGCCACTATACTATGTCCTGCGCTCAATTGCCGACCCCGCCTTTGTGGCTCCACAGCTGCCCACACGTGCCTTCTGGGACGCCACGTTCGCCGTGCAGTCGTCAGGAACATTCCTCGAGACGGTGAAGGTGAACCTGTGGGAGGGACAGCTTGCCAGCCTTGCATGGGCATGGGACCACGGACGGGTGTTCCAGACTGCCGCCTTGTTCCTGCTGGGCATGCTCATTGGCCGTAGAGGACTGTTCATGAGGGAAAACCTGGGCTTCTGGTGCAAGGTGTTAGGATTCTCGCTGACGGCATTCTTCCCACTCTACGGCATCGGCAACATGCTGCGCGACTTCGTCTCCAATGAGTCGCTCTATGGCCAACTGTATCTAATCATCAGCTCACTGTCAAATTTTGCCTTCATGCTCGTGCTCGTATCGGGGGTCGTTATCGTCTTCTACACCACCAAGCTGCACAGCAAGCTGATGTTCATAGCCCCTTACGGAAAGATGAGCCTAACCAACTATATATCACAGAGCGTCGTAGGCTCAATGATGTATTACAACTGGGGATTTGGCCTCCACAGATATATGGGCATCACCGTGAGCAGCATTGCCGGTGTCGTACTCTTTGTGCTGCAGCTGCTCTTCTGCCGTTGGTGGATGTCCAGGCACAGCCATGGCCCATTGGAGCATCTGTGGAAAAAGGCAACATGGATATGCAAATGACATTTATCCTCACTTTTTGCCTCTTAATGTTTCGTTTTCGATAAAAATTGCTAACTTTGCAATCAAATTCTAATAAATAAACAGAAATATATAATTATGAGAAGTAGAACAGCTGACTGGTACGAGACCAAAATCAGATATGAGAAGACCATGGAGGATGGTGCACAGAAGAAGGTTACGGAGCAATATGTGGTTGACGCCCTGAGCTTCACGGAGGCCGAGAACACCATCATAGAAGAGATGTCCTCATACATCAGCGGCGAGTTTAAGATTACCGACATCAAGCATGCCGCCTACCGCGAGATATTCTTCAGCGAGAACACCAATGACGACAGATGGTACAAGGCTAAGCTGCAGTTCATTACCCTCGACGAGAAAACGGAGAAGGAGAAGCGTACAGCCGTCAACTATCTCGTACAGGCAGCAAGCCTGCCCGGTGCCGTGAAGCATATCGACGAGGTGATGGGCAGTACACAGATAGACTATGTCATCTCAAGCGTTGCTGAGACCATGATAATGGATGTATACGAGCACTCGTCAGCAGCGAAGACTGTTGAACGGCATGATGTCCCAGAGTATCTTACCGACGAGAACAAACAGCAAGGAGAAAACGCATGACGGACGTTGATGTAGCAAAAAATCTTCATCAGGTGCTCGAATGTTTGCCTGATGGCGTGAGATTGGTTGCCATCAGCAAATATCATCCTGCGGAATATATCCAGGAGGCATACGACGAGGGACAGCGCGTCTTCGGCGAAAGCCATGAGCAAGAGCTTAAGGTGAAGGTAGCGACATTGCCAAATGACATAGAATGGCATTTTATAGGACACCTTCAGACTAACAAGGTGAAATACATTGCCCCGTACATATCAATGATAGAGGCCGTGGACTCCCTGCGACTGCTTAGGGAGATAGACAAGCAGGCGGCACGCAACAACCGCGTAATAGACGTGCTGCTGGAACTGCACATAGCACAGGAAGCCACAAAATACGGGCTGACCATTGACCAGTGCAGGCAACTGCTCGAGGACGGAGAATGGCACAAGATGCCTAACGTCCGGATAGCGGGCCTTATGATGATGGCATCGAACGTTGATGACGAGGAGCAGATACGCCGTGAGATGACCATTGCCGCCGACTTCTTCGACGAGGTGAAAAGCAAGTATTTCACTGACGACGACCATTTCCGCGAAAGGTCATGGGGCATGAGCCACGACTACAAGATTGCCGTGGAATGCCGTTCCACGATGGTGAGGGTAGGGACGGGCATCTTCGGACCGCGCGTGTATTAGTAAGGGGAGATAAAGGGAGACAAATGACGTATGGACACTGAGACAAAGGCACAACTGAAAGCCACTCTCGATGGCTATCTTGAGACAAGCCGTCACAGGAAGACGTCTGAGCGATATGCTATCCTGGATGCGGTGTGTGAGATGACGGGTCATTTCACTATCGAGGATTTGGGAGAGAGGTTGCTCAGTAGGAATTTCCCCGTGAGCCGTGCTACGCTCTACAACACCATCAGCCTGTTCATAAAGCTGCACATCGTCATCAGGCACAGGCTTCCTGTCGGCACACGCTACGAGATTTGCGACATGGAGAACAATCATTGTCATCAGATATGCAACGTGTGCGGCAAGATTACGGAGATAAAGTCGCAGATAGTGATAGATGCCGTTGGGGCAATAAAGCTCCAGAGATTCCGGCGCGAGGGCTTCTCGCTATACATATATGGTATATGCAGCACTTGCATGGCTAAGAATACACGCAGCAAAACATTAATGGAACAACAAAAAAACAAATAATACACAAATGAGTACAGGTAAAGTTGACGTCCTGCTGGGACTACAGTGGGGCGACGAAGGTAAAGGAAAGGTAGTCGACGTTTTGACTCCCAAGTATGATGTGGTGGCAAGGTTCCAGGGCGGCCCCAACGCCGGTCACACACTTGAGTTTGAGGGCGAGAAATATGTCCTCCGCAGCATCCCGTCGGGAATATTCCAGGGTGGCAAGGTCAACATCATCGGCAACGGCGTTGTAATGGCCCCCGACCTCTTCATGGCAGAGGCCAAAGACCTTGAGCGCAGCGGACATAACCTGCGCGACAGGCTCCACATTTCACGCAAGGCACACCTCATAATGCCTACCCACCGTCTGCTCGACGCCGCTTACGAAGCTGCCAAAGGAAAAAACAAGGTGGGAACTACCGGTAAGGGCATCGGCCCCACATACACCGACAAGATTAGCCGCAACGGCCTGCGCGTAGGCGATATCCTCGACAACTTCGAGGCAAAGTATAAGGCGCATAAGGAGAGACATCTGCAAATGCTCGCATCGCTGAACTATACCGACTTCGACATTACTGAAGTTGAGAAGACATGGATGGAGGGCGTAGAGTATATGAAGCAGTTCAGAATTGTAGACAGCGAGCACGAGATAAACAATCTCCTGCGCTCGGACAAGAGCATCCTCTGCGAGGGCGCACAGGGCACCATGCTCGATGTGGACTTCGGCAGCTACCCCTTCGTGACATCCTCCAACACCATTTGCGCAGGAGCATGCACGGGACTTGGCATCGGCCCTAACAGGATTGGCAACGTTTATGGCATTATGAAAGCATACTGCACACGCGTTGGTGCAGGACCATTCCCTACAGAGCTCTTCGATGAGACCGGAAAGCTTATACGTGACCTTGGCCATGAGTATGGTGCCGTAACAGGCCGTGAGCGCCGTTGTGGCTGGATAGACCTCGTTCAGCTGCGCTATTCCGTTATGGTGAATGGCGTTACGGAGCTTATCATGATGAAGAGCGACGTGCTCGACGGCTTCGAAACCATTAAGGCATGCGTGGCATACAGGCTGCCTGACGGCTCTGAGACTACTGAGCTGCCATACGAGATTGACAACGTAGAGCCAATATACAAGGAGATGAAAGGATGGAAGACCGACATGACTCAGTTTACAAGCGAGGAGCAGTTCCCGGCAGAGTTCAACGACTATGTCGCCTTCCTTGAGGACTTCCTCGAAACACCTATAACAATTATCTCTATCGGCCCGGACCGTGCACAGACAATAATTAGAAACAAGTAAGCAATGGCAAACAAACCAAGCATACCAAAGGGGACGCGTGACTTCGGCCCCGTGGAGATGGCTAAGCGCAACTACATCTTCGACACCATAAAGGAAGTCTATGCCCTTTATGGCTTCCAGCAGATTGAGACACCAGCCATGGAGACACTGCAAACCCTCATGGGCAAGTATGGCGAGGAAGGCGACAAGCTGCTGTTCAAGATTCTGAACTCAGGCGACTTCACAAGCAAGCTTAGCGACGAGGAACTGACTGAGCGCAATCCTCTGCGCCTCGCTGCACGCCTTTGCGAGAAGGGACTGCGCTACGACCTTACTGTTCCGTTCGCACGGTATGTCGTCATGCACCGTGACGAGCTGCAGCTGCCATTCAAGCGTTATCAGATACAGCCCGTATGGCGTGCTGACCGTCCGCAGAAGGGCCGTTACCGTGAGTTCTACCAGTGTGACGCCGACGTGGTAGGCTCTGACTCTCTCCTCAACGAGGTTGAGCTGATGCAGATTGTCGACACCGTTTTCACCCGTTTTGGAATAAACGTCTGCATCAAAATCAATAACCGCAAGATACTCACAGGACTGGCCGAGACTATAGGCGAGGCTGACAAGATAGTGGACATCACGGTTGCCATAGACAAGCTCGACAAGATTGGACTCGACAATGTCAACGAGGAGCTGCGTGCCAACGGCATCAGCGACGAGGCTATAGCTAAGCTGCAGCCGATAATGTCGCTGACAGGCACCAACGACGAGAAACTCGATGTCATTGCGGATGTACTCCGGGACAGCGAGACCGGCCTGAAGGGAGTGCAGGAGACAAGGTTCATCCTCGACACCCTGAAATCATGCGGACTCAAGAACAGCATGGAGCTTGACCTGACTCTTGCGCGGGGACTGAACTATTATACAGGCGCCATATTCGAGGTGAAGGCGTTGGACACACCAATGGGCAGCATCACTGGCGGCGGACGCTACGACAACCTGACTGGCATATTCGGAATGCCGGGACTCAGCGGAGTGGGCATATCCTTCGGAGCTGACCGAATATATGATGTCCTCAACACTCTCGACCTCTACCCCAAGGAGGCTATAAGCACCACGCAGTTGCTCTTCATCAACTTCGGCGAGAAAGAGACGGCATACTGTATGCCCGTTGTTGCTCAGGCAAGGAAAGCAGGCATACGCACGGAGATTTTCCCCGACTCTGCTAAGATGAAGAAACAGATGGCCTATGCCAACGCAAAGCATATCCCGTTTGTGGCTCTGGCCGGAGAGAACGAGATGAACGAGGGCAAGTATACTCTCAAGGACATGGAAACGGGAGAGCAGAGACTTGTCACTGCACAGGAGCTCATAGAACATATCTCCTAAGAACGCACCTCGCATTTCAATGAGACATGCGCCGTGTTTTGATGAAATGCTGGATATAATATAGAATAGCCTGAAAGACGGTACCTAAGGATGAAGGTAAAGCTTTCAGACTATTCTTGAAAAGATTAAGGCATAAGGACTTACACTACTAAAACAAACTATCAAAATAATCATGATGAGGAAACATCTTACTAACCTTTTCCTGCTTGTTCTTGCAGTGGTACTCTTTACTGCGGGAACCCGACAGACAACAATATTCATCATTGGTGACTCTACGGCCGCAAATAAGTCGAAACCTGAGACAAATCCCGAAAGAGGGTGGGGGATGGCCTTTCAGGGCTTCTTCTGTTCTAAAATCCGGGTGGACAATCATGCCGTCAACGGAAGGTCATCGAAGAGTTTCATTGACGAGGGACGTTGGGACAAAGTGCTCTCGCTCATAAAGCCGGGCGACTACGTGCTCATACAGTTCGGCCACAACGACGAGAAGCCTAAGCCCGACCGACATACCGACCCGGGCAGCACGTTTGATGCGAACCTGGCACGCTATGTCACTGAGACTCGTGAGCGTGGAGGCATACCGGTACTGCTGAATGCTGTGGTGCGCCGCAACTTCTACCTACAGCCTGACAACGAAACCGATGACGAGTCTCTGCGCAACACCACATACGAGGACGAGAAAGTAAACTCTGACACCCTTATAGATACTCATGGAGCCTATCTCTTGTCTCCGCGTAACGTTGCCCGGGAACTCTCCGTGCCGTTTATTGATGCCAACCGTATAACTCACGACCTTGAGCAGGGCATGGGTATTGAAGGCTCCAGGAAACTGCACATGTGGTTCAAGCCTGGTGAGGTAGCGTCAATCCCCAAGGGCAGAAAGGACAACACCCACTACAACGTCTATGGTGCACATCAGGTGGCATCGCTTCTTGCCGACGCACTTGTACAGGCTGTGCCGGCCCTGAAGAAGCATCTCCGCCACTACGACTATATAGTCTCTAAAAAGGGGTTCGGCAACTATATGGACATAACGGAAGCCATTGATGCCGTGCCACAGGGCAAGCGCACCCGCATATATGTTCTTGACGGAACGTGGAATATACCAAAGAATACCCCTCGCAACATTTCTTTTGACCTCTATCCAGGTGCAAAAATAATAAAGGAGGGATAGCGTCCCTCCTTTATTATTCTGAAGTATAAAACTAAAACTTATTCTGCCAGACAGTCGTCAAGCATTTTTGCTATAGCCTTCTTGTCGAGCTTCTGTCCGATGAAAACCAGTTTCTGCATGCGGTCGCCATACTTGTCGTCCCAGTCACGGCGCAGTCCTGGCTCGCGTTCCTTAAGCTCAGCCAATTCGTCGGCAGGCATCGTGGCATACCATTGGCCAGCATTGGCAAGAGACACCTGGCGTCCTGCCTGCTCGAAGAGATAGCAGTTGTCGGGCTCTTCCGCAAAGTAGCAGATGCCCTTACACCTTATTATATTATGCGGCCACAGACGGGCAACGAAATCGTCAAACATTGACAAGCTGAATGCCGGGCGACGATAGTAGACAAAAGTTCCTATGCCGTATTCCTCAACTTCGCCTCCCTCGTCGTGGTGGTGATGGTGATGATGATGGTGTCCATGCTCATGATGCTCATGCTCATCATCATGCTCATGCTCATGCTCATGCTCATGTTCATGATGATGGTCGTGATGATGATGCTCGTCCTCATGATGATGGTCGTGATCATGCTCCTCATCGTCCTCATCCTCCTCATCCTCCTCATCCTCCTCATGATGTCCTTCTATTTCCTTTATCCATGTGGCTGAGGTGGCAACGGAGTCGAAGTCAAACATCCCGGTATTGATAATTCTGTCGAGGTCCACATCACCATAGTTGCATTCAATGATTTCGGCTTTTGGCTGCAGGGCACGGATAATTTGCCTGATTTTTCCAAGCTCCTCGCTTGTCACCTCATCGGCCTTGTTGAGCAATATGATGTTGCAGAATTCTATTTGCTGTATGAGCAGGTTTTCGATGTCGTCCTCCTCTAAGTTCCCCCTCATGAGGCTGTTGCCGTTGCCAAACTCGTCCCTCATTCTCATGGCGTCGACAACTGTTGCTATGCAGTCGAGCCTTGCTATGCCCTTGCGTATAAACTCTGGCCCCATGGTAGGGTAGGAGCATATAGTCTGTGCGATGGGTGCCGGCTCGCAGATGCCGCTGGCCTCAATGACGATATAGTCGAAACGCTCCATCTCTGTTATATCCCGCAGCTGGCCTACAAGGTCCATTTTCAGCGTACAGCATATACAGCCGTTCTGCAATGCCACAAGGCTGTCGTCTTTCTGGTCAACGATGCCGCCTTTCTGTATGAGGTCTGCATCGATGTTCACCTCGCCGATGTCGTTAACTATGACTGCGAACTTTATGCCCCGTCTGTTGCTGAGTATCCTGTTCAACAATGTAGTCTTGCCACTACCGAGATAGCCCGTAAGCAGCAGGACTGGAATAATGTTTGTTTTCATATTCTTCTGTGTGTTATGTTTCAGTTTAACTATATGTCCCTTACACCCCTCATGCCATTTCCGACAGCTCGAGCCATCTCATGGACTTCTCGTCGAGCTCGTCCTTGAGAATAGGCAGTCTGATGCTGTATTCCGTAATCTTGTCTATGGGCAGCTCGCCAGAACATAGCTTTTGCTCTATTTCCTGCTGCTCGGCCTCCAGCTGGCTTATTTCCTTTTCCAGTCTTTCATACTCCTGTTTCTCCTTGAACGAGAGTTTCTTCTTCTCCTGATTTCTGGTTCGGCTTCGGTCCTTGTTCACCTCTGTCACCTCAGGCTTGGCCGTCTGTTCGTTCTCGCTCTGCAGTTTCTGCCATTCTCGGAATTGGGTGTAGTTGCCAGGGAAATCCTTTATGTCACCACTGCCCCTGAATACCAGCAGATGGTCCACAACCTTATCCATGAAGTATCTGTCGTGGCTTACTACGATGACACAGCCGGGGAAGTCCTGAAGATATTCCTCCAGCACTTGCAGTGTCTGAATGTCAAGGTCGTTGGTAGGCTCGTCAAGTACCAGGAAGTTGGGATTACGCATCAGCACCGTACAAAGGTACAGCTTGCGCTTCTCACCTCCGCTGAGCTTGTAGACGTAGTTCTGCTGCTGCTGTGCCGTGAACATGAAGTATTGCAGGAACTGCGAGGCCGTCATGTGCCTGCCTCCACCGAGGTCGATATATTCCGCAATGTCCTTGATGATATCAATGACCTTCTGCTGCTCGTTGAATTTCAGTCCTTCCTGCGAGAAATAGCCAAAACGCACGGTATCGCCGATGTCGAAGCGTCCGCTGTCGGGCTGTACGATGCCGAGCAGCATTTTTATGAACGTAGACTTGCCAGTGCCGTTGTTGCCGACAACGCCCATCTTCTCAAACCTCGCGAAGTTGTAATAGAAGTCCTTCAGTATTACGGTCTCCTTCTCGCTGTCATGGAAAGCCTTCGATACATACTGGCACTCGAAAATCTTCGAGCCTATATACACGTTTCTCGATTTCAGTCTCAGCTGCCGTTCCTCTATTCGTTGTTTAGCTATTCGCTCAAGGTCGTAGAAAGCCTCCTCACGATAGCGTGCCTTGTGCCCCCTGGCCTGCGGCATGCGCCTCATCCATTCAAGCTCAGTCCTGTAGAGGTTGTTGGCCCTGGCAATCTCGGCCCTCTTGTTGTCTATTCTCTGCTGGCGTTTTTCCAGATAGTAGCTGTAGTTGCCGCGGTAGGTGTATATCGTGTTGTCGTCAAGTTCCAGGATGATGTTGCACACGCGGTCGAGGAAGAAGCGGTCGTGGGTAACCATAAGCAGCGTTTTGTTGCCCCTGTTCAGGTAGCCCTCCAGCCATTCTATCATTTCGAGGTCGAGATGGTTGGTAGGCTCATCCAATATCAGCAGGTCAGGGTCGGTGATAAGCACATTTGCCAATGCCACCCTTTTCTGCTGTCCTCCCGACAGTTGTCCCATGGGCTGCTCAAGGTTGCTGATGTGCAGCTGCGTTAGTATCTGCTTCGCCTTAAGCACCCGTTCCGGGTCGCCATGATGGTTGAAGCAGGCATCGAGCACGGACTCGTTTTCGTCAAACAACGGCGACTGCTCCAGGTATCCCGTGCGAAGGTCGTTGCGGTAGATGATCTCGCCCGAGTCGTAGCCCTCTTTACCAGTAATCACCGACAGCAGGGTAGACTTGCCCGTACCGTTCTTGGCAACGAGTCCTATCTTCTGTCCTGCCGCTATGGAGAACGATATATCCCTGAAGAGCAGATGCGCTCCGAAGCTCTTTGTCAGATGCTGTACGTCGAGGTATGGTGTCTGTAGAGCCATGGTTATAGGGTTTTCATTATTGTTCCGATATAGTCCAGAACCTCATCCCTTCCGGTGCCTTTCTCACTTGATGTGATAAAGTATGGCGGCAACGTCTCCCAGGTGTCCTTCAGGGCGTTCATCCATTTCTCCGCATTCGCCCTTGCCTTGCCAACGCTTAGCTTGTCGGCCTTGGTGAAGACTATTGAGAAAGGAACGCCGCTCGCACCTAACCAGTCCACGAACTCCCGGTCAATGGCCTGCGGGTCGTGCCTGATGTCAATAAGCACGAACAGGTTGACAAGCTGCTCTCGCTGCAGTATATATCCCGTAATCATCTGCTGTATCTTCTGCTGTACCGACTTCGAGCGTTTTGCGAAGCCATATCCCGGCAGGTCGACAAGATACCATTCGTTGTTTATGATAAAGTGGTTGATGAGAAGAGTCTTTCCAGGTGTGGCGGAAGTCTTTGCAAGTCCCTTGTGCCTGCACAGCATGTTTATGAGGCTCGACTTGCCCACGTTAGACCTTCCGATGAATGCGAACTCCGGCTTGGTGTCGTTTGGGCAAAGCCCTACGTTGGGTGCGGAGATAGAGTATTCTGACTTTTTGATTTCCATGATTATAATCGGATATTTTGTGCAAAGTTAATAAAATCTTGAGATTTTGGAGATAAAGTCTATTGTTTTTTGTAATTTTGTAGGCAAAACATCATTGGAATGAAAGAGATTAAATGGGGATTTATCGGCTGTGGCGAGGTGACGGAGAAGAAGTCCGGTCCTGCATTCTCAACCATTGAGGGTTCTCAGGTGGTAGCCGTCATGAGCCGCTCCGAACAGAAAGCACGCTCCTACGCCGAGCGAAACCATATCAGAAAATGGTACACCGACCCTCAGTCGGTAGTCGACGACCCTGATGTCAATGCCATATACATAGCCACACCACCATCCAGCCATGCCACGTATGCCATCATGGCCATGCGGGCGGGCAAGCCGGTGTATGTGGAGAAGCCGTTGGCGGCAAGCTATGAGGACTGTGTGCGCATAAACCGCATATCAGAGCAGACGGGCGTACCGTGCTTTGTGGCTTACTACCGCCGCTACCTGCCATATTTCAAGAAAGCCAAACAGATTGTCGACGAGGGAACATTGGGAAAAATCATCAACGTGCAGATAAGGTTCTCCGTTCCTCCCCGCGACCTTGACTATTCCGCACCGGAACAGCTGCCATGGCGCCTGCAGCCCGATATTGCCGGAGGCGGCTACTTCTATGACCTTGCGCCTCACCAGCTGGACATCCTTCAGGAGATATTCGGAGTAATCACCCGTGCGCATGGCTATTGCGCCAACCGTGCCCATCTGTATAATGCCGAGGACACCATCTCCGCGGTATTCATGTTCCAGAACGGACTGCCCGGTTCCGGCAGTTGGTGCTTCGTAGGCCATGAGAGCGCACGGGAGGACAGCATAGAGATTATCGGCGAGAAAGGTATGATGTCGTTCTCCGTTTTCACTTACGATCCCATAAGGGTGGTGACGAGCGAAGGCGAGGAGTTGATAACGGTGCCCAACCCGCCATACGTCCAGTTGCCTATTATCACAGAGGTCACAAGGCACCTCCAGGGGTTGTCCATCTGTGAGTGTACAAGCGTCAGCGCCACGCCGGTCAACTGGGCTATGGACCGCATACTGGGGAAATACTAACACCCTCACAACACGCCATTTCCTACATACAAAACAAACACCAGCTGCCATGCCGAGAATAGTGACTGTACTATCATTTCTTCTGCTCATTCACCTTCCGCTATGCTCTCAGGAGATAGCAGAAGGCGATACCTGCGCTATGGAAACGCCACATCAAAGCAGGCATCAGCTGAAAAACAAGTTTCTTAACAGGCTATATGAGAAGGTAAAGGATTTCTCGCGTGTGGACACCAACTACATAGAACCGCAGAAGTACAACTACACCTTCATGCTGCAAAACACCTATACCTACGAGATGTACCAGCTGATTAGCAAGAGCGGCAATGTCATAGTATTTTCGCCAGAACCGTCATACAAGCTCGGACCATACATCGGATGGAGATGGATTTTCCTTGGTTACACCATTGACCTTGCCCATCTCAGCGGTGATGACAACAGGCAAGACCTTGACATCAGTCTCTACAGCAACCAGATTGGCATAGACCTCTTCTACCGCAAGACGGGAGACAACTACAAAATCATGCGCATGTCGTTAGGGCAGAATGTCGACACCCGACCAATACGCAACGCCAACTTCAACGGCTTCAAGGCCAGCATCAAGGGTTTCAACCTTTATTACATCTTCAACCACAAGAAATTCTCCTATCCAGCCGCATATAGCCAAAGCACCATACAACGTCGGTCGGCCGGCAGCCCTCTCGTTGGCATCGGCTATACCAAGCATAGCATAGACATTGACTGGAACAAGCTGCAAGACGTGGTAGCCTACAAGCTGGGTGACGAGGTGGCGGCAACAAAGCTCGACAGCACCATGAGGTTCGGCAAGGTAGCGTTCACAGACTACTCCGTCTCCGGCGGCTATGCCTACAACTGGGTGTTTGCTCACAACTGGCTGTTCGACGCATCGCTGTCACTGGGCGTCAGCTACAAGCACACCATCGGTGAGGTCGACAATAACGGTGTGTTCCTGAAAGATTTTGATTTCAAGAATTTCAATATAGATGGTGTGAGCCGCATAGGCATAGTTTGGAACAACATGAGGTGGTACGCAGGCGCAAGCGCCATATTCCATACATACAACTACCGCAAAAGCCAGTTCCGTTCGAACACCGTCTTTGGTTGCGTTAACCTATATGTGGGTGTAAATTTCGGAAACAGATGACAACAACATTCCTCCTTAGGCTTGCCGTCACGGCAACCATGCTGGCAGCCACGGCTGTAGCCACAGCCCAGCGTCCGCAGTATCAGGCTGAAGACTCAATACTCGTAGAGAAGCTGCTTGTAGAGGGAGCCTCTCAATCCAAGCAAAACAACCTTATGGTTTTCTTCGGAAAAAAACTATGTGGCACACCATATGTCGCCAAGACCCTTGAGCGTAACAATACAGAACGTTTGGTCATCAACCTGCGCGAACTCGACTGCACTACCTTCGTGGAGAATGTGCTTGCCCTTACATTATGCACAGAGAACGGCAAGACTGACTTCTGTGACTTCTGCCGATACCTGCGCAATATCCGCTACCGAAAGGGACATGTCACCTATCCCGACCGCCTCCACTACTTTACAGAGTGGATAGAAGATAATACAGCCCAAGGGTTCGTACACGAGGTACAAGGTCCAAATCCGCCATTCACGGCCGTGCAGACAGTAAACGTCAACTATATGACAACTAACACCTCGCAATACCCCATGCTCAAGGGAAACAGAGATTTCATAAGGCAGATTGCACGCAACGAGCGAAACATCAGCAAGCGTCGCTATCGCTATATCCCGAAGTCATCAATAGCCAACAACCGCCTGTTCAGAAACACCATCCACGATGGTGACATCATTGCCATTCTAACTTCACGCAAGGGACTTGACACCAGCCATATAGGTATTGCCGTGTGGCTCGATGACGGCCTTCATATGCTCAATGCCTCGAGGCTGCATGGGAAAGTAGTCCTTGAGCCCAAGCTGCTGCGTACATATATGGCTGGTCAACGGATGCAGACAGGGATAAGAATCATAAGAAAGAATCAGGGCGTATTACACTAAGGGTTCTCACCCTCTCATTTCCCTGAGCAGTTCCTTCTGCCGTTCTGTCAGATTCTCTGGCAGACGGACATTGTAAGTGATAATCAGGTCGCCCATGGTGCCGTCGCCACGGTCGTAGCCCTTGCCCCTAATTCTTACTTTCGTCCCTGGCTGGGTACCGGGTTTCACCTTCAACTTTATCTTTGAGCCGTTGCTAAGCTGTATTATCACCTCGCCGCCAAGCAGGGCACAGTACAGGTCGATGGTCACACTGGCGCTCATCTCCCCACTATGGGGTGTGCCGCGCCTGCCCGATGTCCGTGCGCCACCGCCGAAAAGGTTCTGGAAGAAACTTGAAAAGCCCCCATTTCCAGAGCCGAACGATGAGAAGTCGAAACCTTCAAACGGTGAGCCGCCACCAGAGAAACCGCCAAAACCGCCGCCTGAGAAACCGCCACCGTATGCGTCGGCTTGTTTCCACTGCTCGCCATACTGGTCATATTTCTTCCTCTTCTCCGGATCTCCGATAACGTCGTAAGCCTCGCTCAATGCCTGAAACTTGGCTTTCGCCTTGGGGTCGTCGGGGTGCAGGTCGGGATGAAACTGCTTAGCACGTTTCCTATATGCCGCTCTAACCTCGCTTTGAGGTATATTTCGGTCAACACCCAAAATCTTGTAATAATCTATAAATGCCATATTGTTACCCTCCATTAATTAATATGTATACGAAATACAAAAAACATGCCAAAAATGACACCTGACAGATATAACGTTCCATTAGACATCAAGGATGTGTAAAAGACGGAAGAGAAGAGGAAAATACAACAAAGCAAAAGTGAATTAACATTTAGTGGTAAGTAATTTTGGTTTTTTAAATAATTGGTTGTACCTTTGCAGTGGTTTTCAGAAAGATAATAACACGAGTATACATAATCGTATCTTTTGGTATAAATGTTAAAATCAGACTTTCTTTATGGTACAGACATTTGATTTCAGACCACGTTTGCTCCATTGCCTGCGCAAGTACAACCGCAAGACATTCATAGCTGATGTTATGGCGGGAATTATTGTAGGTATCGTTGCCCTGCCTTTGGCCATTGCTTTCGGTATAGCATCAGGAGTAACACCAGAAAAGGGTATTATTACTGCTATTGTTGCCGGATTTGTAATCTCCGCATTAGGAGGAAGCAAGGTCCAGATCGGTGGCCCAACGGGAGCTTTCATCATCATTATCTATGGTATTATACAGCAGTATGGGCTTGAGGGACTGACCATAGC
>SAMEA3663036__coassemble_93_pt1 | contig 41589 bp, 34 predicted proteins | sample SAMEA3663036__metabat2_high_PE_031 | metagenome-assembled genome bin SAMEA3663036 (sample SAMEA3663036) | pig gut metagenome | biome: pig gut; feature: pig-associated habitat; material: faeces | place: France | collected 2012
TTCCGTTCCATAGTCGCCTTGTAATGCGCCACTTCTTCACGCACCAGCTTCACTGCGTAATTATGTTCCACATCCTCTTTGAGCAGGAAGTGAAGCGTCTGACAGACACACGCCGCTTTTACCCGTTTCATTTGTGTTTCCTCCTTGAGATCATAAAATAATCATATAAAATAATATAATATATATAAAACTAAAGACCCTAACAATTGTCTTAATGTTTAATGTTTTAATGTTTTAATGTTTCAGTTTACATTCATAGTGTTTACTCTTTACTACTTGCGAAGTTTGAATTGTTTTATCAGTCGTCCATGAACTTCTTCGCAGCCCTGAGTTGATGTCGCATGTTGCTGAGCAGCTGCTGGCTCTCCTGCAGGAGGTTAAGGTAGACAAGTGATATCTGGAGGTTGGCGTTGTGAGCCGACTGCATCCTGTCGATATGCTTCTTGCGCACAACCGACAGCTCGTCCTTGAGCTTGTCGGCCTCGGCAAGAACGTCGCGGTACTCGTCGAAACGGCTGGTGGCGATACACGAGCTGGTATCGGTGAGCAATGCGTTGATGCGTGCCTGCAGCGGCTTGTACTCTGCAGCCAGCTCTTCAGGCAGAGGATTGAAATTGTTGTCAACATGCTCCTTTATGGGGTCGAGCATACGCATGAGCCCATAGATGTACTGCATGGAAGCGTTGACACCGACATGGAACCACGTGTTACGCTCGATGGCCATGTCTACAGGTATGCGTCTCAGGGCAAGCATCTCCTGCCTGCGCAGCTTCTTCAGCATCTCACGGTTCTTCCGCAAGTCGCGCGACACACGGCGCAGCGAGCTTGGCTTGTTGTCCATCAGTCCGCTGATGATTTCATTATACTGGGCGAGAGTGAAGTCTGCCATCTGAGTCTGTACCCTGGAGACATGCTTGCGCAGCAAGTCCCAAACGATTTCGGGGTCACGGCTTCTCATCATCAGCCTGTAGGTGTCATCGCTGTCGGCAGAGCTGCTTTTTTTCTTGAAAGCCTTATTGGAGCGCACGAGCACGAATACGACAAGAGCTATGAACGCAAGCTGGACAAAAATACCGCCAAATCTCATGGCAAATGCCACAACACCACCAACAGCAAATGCCACACCGGCCGTGATGAACCATCCGCCAATGACGGATATCACTCCCGTAACACGGAACACGGCGCTCTCACGGCTCCAGGCATGGTCGGCAAGGCTGGTACCCATGGCAACCATGAATGTGACGTAGGTCGTAGACAGCGGCAGCTTGTAGTTTGTACCGATGGTGATAAGCATTGAGGCCAGCACAAGGTTGACGGCGGCACGGACCACGTCGAAGGCGGCGCCATTGTCGAGCACCACATCCTGCTGGTTGAAACGTCCGTCCACCCAACGGGAGACAGCTTTCAGAACTGGCACGCGAGAGGTAACGGAGCTTGTCCAGTCGGCAGTCTCCTGGCAGAACCTGACGATGCTGCGTGCAGCCTTGCTGCTTCCGAACATCTCGTCGCCCTCATCCTGACGGCTCAGGTCCACGCTGGTCTTGATGACGTTCTGTGCCTTCTTGGACGTAACCATGGCAAGAATCATTATCAAGCCAGCGCCAAGCAGGTAGAAAGGCGGTGTCTTGGCACTCTCCATGAGCGACGACATAAGGAAGGTGTCAGGCGTCATGCCTCCACCATTGGTTGTATAGTCAACGTATGAGTCGAGACCAGCGAGAGGCACGCCGATGAAGTTGACGAGGTCGTTGCCCGCAAAAGCCATTGCAAGGGCAAAGGTTCCCATAAGGACAATGAAACGGAAAATGTTCACACGCATGAGGTGAAGGAGCTGCATCACAAGGGTGCTGGCAACAAAGGTGCCCAGCAGCAGCAGGCTCATGTTGGCGCTAATCCACTCACGCACCACATCTGAGATATATGGCGACTTGCCAAGACCCTTCAGGAATATGAAGTATGCCAGGGCCGTGAAGGCTATGCCTCCGAATACGGCTATAGAATAGCGTGAGTGCCTGCCATAATTAAAGGTAAAGACAACTCGCGATATCCACTGCACGATAACGCCAAAGAAGAAGGCCACGGCAACAGACACGAAGATAGCGATGATTACAGACAAGGCCTTGTCGGTGTTCAGAAGGTCGGCGAATGCCAGCGACGGGTCGGCCGACATCTTCAGCAGGGCAATGGCAAACGTTCCGCCAAGGAGCTCGAATACCAGAGACACCGTCGTGGAAGTAGGCATGCCAAGAGTGTTGAACATGTCAAGGACAATAACGTCGGTAACCATCACGGCAAGGAAGATTACCATCACCTCGTGGAACGAGTAATGCAGTGGGAGCATGATGCCATGACGCGTCACGTCCATCATGCCCGACGACATCACGGCTCCAATAACGACACCGAGCGAAGCTACAATCATCACCTTGCGGAAGGATGCCACCTTGGCACCGATGGCCGACTGGAGGAAATTGACGGCGTCGTTGCTCACACCAACGAAAAGGTCGAATACTGCCAGACATAGCAGGAAGACCACAATGATTAGATAAATTGTTTCCATCAAACTGTTTTAATGATACTTAATATTTTGCATGCAAAATTATCACCGCCATGTTACACGGAGTTTAAACAAGTATTACAATTGTGTTACAAGTCTTTTTTTTGCACGCGAAATGAATATTAACACTTATTATCTTCCATAATCCAACAATTATTAGTAATTTTGTGCGCAATTATAATCGCGAGCAACATTACATAGATGAGTACTCAGCAGCTGACTCACATACTGACACAAACAGTAGACACCCTTTCGGAAGAGAAATCGCTGAAAGGCCTGTTTCACCAACACACGGACGGAGACCCGCTTCCTTCAGGCAAGATGCTTGAAGATATCATTGATTTGTCAAGGGCAATATTGTTCCCTGGATATTATGGCAAATCATCAGTAAATCTCAGAACAATAAAATACCAGATAGGCGTCAACGTGGAGAAGCTCCACAAGTTGCTTACCGAACAGGTACTGGCCGGGCTGTGCTTCGGCGAAGAAGATAACGGCCTGCGAAAGGATGCCACCGGGAGGCGGGAGGCAGCCGAGGAGATAGCCACGCGCCTTGTGGAAAAGCTCCCGGAGATAAGGAAGACGCTCGCCACGGACGTCACGGCAGCCTATTGCGGAGACCCCGCGGCAGAAAGCTACGCAGAGATTATAGCCTGCTATCCCGTCATCAAGGCTCTTACCAACTACCGTATAGCCCACGAGCTGCACCTGCTCGGCGTACCGCTCATTCCACGCATCATCACGGAGATGGCGCACTCGGAAACAGGTATAGACATCCATCCGCAGGCCACGATAGGTGAGTATTTCACCATTGACCACGGCACGGGAGTGGTTATCGGGGCGACCTGTATCATCGGCAACAACGTAAAGCTATACCAGGGAGTGACGCTCGGCGCCAAGAGCTTCCCCCTCGACGGCTACGGCAACCCGATAAAGGGCATACCACGCCACCCGATACTGCAGGACAACGTGATAGTCTATGCCAACGCTACCATCCTCGGCCGGGTAACCATCGGCGAGGGATGTGTGGTTGGAGCCAACGTGTGGGTGACAGAGGACATGGAGCCTCAGACAACTAAGATAAACAAGAAATAACACTTCAGAAACAACATTATTAAAACATATACAACAATATGGAATTCGAACTCATTGCCAAGACATTCATGGGCTTAGAGCCTGTCCTGGCGCAGGAGCTCACCCAACTGGGTGCAAACAACGTGCAAATAGGAAGGAGAATGGTCTCGTTCTCCGGTGACAAGGAAATGATGTATCGTGCCAACTTCCAGTTGCACACGGCTATCCGCATCCTGAAACCAATACGCCACTTCAAGGCCAACTCGGCTGACGACGTGTACAACGAGGTACAGACCATTGACTGGACAGAGTATATTCCCGAGGGGAAGACATTCTCCGTAGACTCTGTGGTATACTCTGAGGAGTTCCGCAACTCACGCTTCGTCACATACAAGGTCAAGGACGCCATAGTTGACCAGTTCAGACAGAAAACCGGGACAAGACCCAACATATCAATAACAAACCCCGACATCAGGCTGCACATACACATAGCCGAGGACAAGGCCACCCTGTGCCTTGACTCAAGCGGAGAGAGCCTGCACCGCAGGGGCTACAGGCAGGAGAGCGTGGAGGCCCCGCTCAACGAGGTGCTCGCGGCAGGAATGATCCTAATGTCGGGCTGGAAGGGAGACACAGACTTCATCGACCCTATGTGCGGCTCGGGAACATTGCTCATTGAGGCCGCACTGATAGCCAGGAATATCTCGCCGGGAGTATTCCGCAAGGAATTCGCATTCGAGAAGTGGCCCGATTTCGACCAGGAACTTTTCGACACCATCTATAACGACGACTCGCAGGAAAGGGAGTTCGCACACCACATTTACGGCTACGATGTCGACATGAAGGCCGTGAACACGGCAAGGCTCAACGTCAGGGCAGCAGGACTCACCAAGGACATCACCGTTGACCAGCAGGACTTCAAGGACTTCACGCAACCTGCCGAGAAGTCGATAATCATTACCAATCCCCCTTACGGCGAGCGCATCTCTACCCCCAACCTCCTTGCCACATACAAGATGATTGGCGAGAGGCTGAAGCACGCCTTCACTGGCAACGACGCCTGGATATTGAGCTACCGCGAGGAATGTTTCGAGCAGATAGGGCTAAAGCCTTCTATAAAGATACCTGTCTTCAACGGCTCGCTGGAATGCGAGTTCAGAAGATACTCCATGTTTGACGGCAAGTTCAAGGAGTTCCGATCTGAGGGCGGCATCGTCAAGACTGAGCGTGACAAGGCCGAGATGGCGCAGAAGCACAGGTTCAAGAAAAACCGGGAGTTCAAGGAGAGGATTACTGCCGAGGAGGAGAACGAGGGCAGCGACATCAGGTCGTTCAAGTTCCTGTCCTTGGAGAGGCAGAAGGAGCGCAAGGAAGACAAGGCTCCACGATTTGGACGCCGCCAGCATGACAGCGAGGACAGAGGCGAGGGACGCCGCTTCGGAAAGGGACGCGACGAGAAAACGTTCGGCAAAGGCGACCGCAAGGGAGGAAAGGACAACAAATGGGGTGCCAAGGGTGACCGCAAGTTTGGCCAGGACGACAGAAAGGGCCGCAAGGGAGGAAAGAAGAACTTTAAAGATAACGGTTTCGACTATGACGACTAAGACTCTGAGACTGTTGGCCAAGATACTGTTTCTGACCATGATACCGATTAGCGCATCAGCACAGACAAGGCAATTCACACTGGAGGACCTGAACTATGGCGGCAACAACTACCGCAACATGGTTCCAAAGAACAAGTTCACGACATGGTGGGGCGACGAGCTGATACACCTGGACGTTGAGGAATGTCTCATCGTTGACAAGAAGAGCGGCCGGGAGAAGACGCTGCTCACTCTTGAGAACGCCAAGGCCTGGTCGGGACTGAAGGTCAGGAGCCTGCTCTATGCCCAATTTCCCTATGCCGACCGACCTCTCGTACTGCTCTCTGACGGCAAGGAGAGGGCACTCGTAGACTGGAAGACTGGCAAGGCTACATGGAAAGGCAGAGTGAGCGGCAGCGACACCGAGGAATGGAACAAGGCATCGAAGGCATCGGCATTTGTCAAGGACAATCAGCTCTATGTATGTGACGGAAGCGGCAACACCCGTCAGCTGACCACAGACGGGAGCAGGGACATAGTATATGGGCAAAGCGTACACCGCAACGAGTTCGGCATAGAGGGAGGGCTCTTCTGGAGTCCGGACGGCAACAGGCTCGCCTTCTACCGCATGGACCAGAGCATGGTAACCGACTATCCGCTGGTAGACATTGACACAAGAGTGGCCGAACAGGCACCGGAGAAATACCCCATGGCAGGAATGGCATCCCACAAAGTAACGGTAGGTGTCTACGACCTGACTACGGGGAACACCGTTTACCTGAAAGCTGGAGACCCTACGGACAGGTATTTCACGAACATCAGCTGGAGCCCGGACAGCAAGACCATATACATGTTTGAGCTAAACCGCGACCAGAACGACTGCCGTCTCGTCAGCTACGATGCCAGCAACGGAGAGAAGAAGGCCGAGCTGTACAGGGAGCAGGACGACAAATATGTAGAGCCACAGCATCCCATAGCCTTCCTGCCCTGGGACTGCACTAAGTTCGTGATGCAAAGCCAGAAGGACGGCTATAACCACCTGTATCTCCTCGACGCCGACGGCAAGGAGGTAAGGCAGATAACAAAAGGCAACTGGGTGGTGATGGACATGCTTGGCTTCAACACTAAGGAAAAAACAATAGTGTACTCGTCAAACCAGATAAGCCCTATCCAGCGCAACACCTTCGCCATAACCGTTGACGGAGCCAAGACCAAGCAGCTTGACAACGGCAAGGGCTACCACTATGCCTCGCTGAGCGGCAAGAGCGGGTATGTTCTCGACAGATATTCAGAGCCGGATGTGCCACGTGCCATCGACATCGCACCGACAACCATAAAGGCGAATAACAAGCCACTGGCCTACTTCAGGGCTGACAATCCATGGAAAGACTATGCCGTACCGGAATATTCATGCGGAAGCATCAAGGCTGCTGACGGCACAACAGACCTGTTCTACAGGATGGTGAAGCCCGTGAATTTTGACGAGACTAAGAAATATCCCACCATTATATATGTATATGGCGGTCCGCACGCACACAATGTAGATGCCACCTGGCACTATGGCAGCAGGGGATGGGAAACCTACATGGCACAGAAGGGCTACCTGCTGTTCATCCTCGACAACAGAGGAAGCGAGAACAGGGGCAAGGACTTCGAGCAGGCTACTTTCAGGCATCTCGGACAGGAGGAGATGAAAGACCAGATGAAGGGTGTGGAATATCTGAAATCTCTTCCCTACGTCGACGAGGCGCGTATTGGCGTGCATGGTTGGAGCTTTGGAGGCTTCATGACAACATCCCTCATGACCAACTACCCGGACGTGTTCAAGGTAGGAGTCGCCGGAGGCCCTGTGATAGACTGGAAATGGTACGAGGTGATGTATGGTGAGCGATATATGGACACACCGGAAAGCAATCCGGAGGGATATGCCCAGACAAGCCTCATCGGCAAGGCCAAGAACCTAAAGGGCAAACTGCAGATAATCATTGGACTAAACGACCCAGTAGTGGTTCCCCAGCATGCTCTTTCGTTCATCAAGGAGTGCATACAGCAAGGCACACAGCCCGACTTCTTCGTCTATCCCGGTGAGCCACACAACATGCGAGGCCACCAGAGCACACACCTGCACGAGCGCATATCGCAGTATTTCGATGACTACCTGAAGTAAGGCATTTTTTTCAGAAGACTATAATTTCACAGCAAGACCATAATCAGACAAAGATATGACGAACAGCTTACGTAAGACAGCGTGGCTTCTGCTATTCCTGCTGTTGCCATTGCAATCCATAGCATTCGACAAGGCCGTAATGGACCGGCTTGCCGCCCTGCCCGGTATCAGCAAGGTGGAACCTCTTGAGAGCGAGGCTTATCAGGACAAATACGTGATGTTCATAAAACAGCAGGTTGCCCATGACGATGCCTCTGTGGGGACCTTCGACCAGCGGCTCATCGTATGCCACGTGGGCTTCGACCGTCCGACCATCCTTGTCACGGAAGGCTACTATGCCCACTACGCACTGCGGAAGGGATATCAGGAGGAGCTGTCAAAAATACTCAACGCCAATGTCATTACTTTGCCGAGTCGGTGCCGCAGCCATGCAACTGGGACTACCTCACGGTGGAGAACTCCCTTTACGACCTGCACAACGTCAACATGACATTCAGGCAGGCCTACAGCGGCAAGTGGATAGCCTCCGGCATCAGCAAGGGCGGACAGACCACGATGTTCTACAGGGCTTTCTTCCCTGACGACGTGGATGTCTCCGTGCCATACGTCGCTCCCCTGAACAAGAGCACCGAGGACGGACGCCACGAGCCTTTCCTGTCGAAGACTGTGGGAACGAAAGCTGACAGAAAACTGATTGCCGACTTCCAGACAGAGCTGTGCAAGCGCAAGAATGCGCTCATGCCCATGCTCCGCAGCCACTGCGAGAAGCGTGGCTACACATTCCGCGTACCCGTAGAGGACATCTTCGACTATATGGTCTTGGAATATCCGTTTGCCATCTGGCAATGGGGCACGCCGTTGAGCGACATCCCGTCAGTAACGGCAGACGACAAGACCCTCTTCGACCACCTGCTGAAAATCAACGAGCCAGACTACTTCGCCGAGCAGTCGCCGTTCCTTCCCTTTAACGTGCAGGCAGCAAGAGAACTGGGCTACTATGGCTATGACATGAAACCTTTCAGGAAATATTTCTCCATAAAGACTACGGAGGACTACCTGCACAGGATAATGCTTCCGGCAGAGTTTGCCAACGTGAGGTTTGACAAGACCCTGTACAACAGGACAATGAAGTTCCTTAAGGAGAACGACCCGAGGATGATATACATCTACGGAAGCATAGACCCATGGAGCGCATCGGGCGTTGCAGGGCTGAAATTCCTGAAGAACAAACATAATATTAAGGTATATATGCTTGAAGGCGGAAGCCACAGGACAAGAATAAACTCCTTTGCCGAGCCCGAAAGAGAAGAGATAATCTCTACGCTGAAAGGCTGGCTCGGGATGTGAGCAAGTACAGAAGGAAGTAAAAGACAATTCTTTTGCAAACGAGAGCAGAGCCAAACTTGTTTGAGCTATGCCGAGTGCAGCTAAAGAATCGACGAAGTCAATTCTTTTGCAAACGAGAGCAGAGCCAAGCTTGTTTGAGCTATGCCGAGTGCAGCTAAAGAATCGACGAAGTCAATAATGAAAGTATGGCTTAAACATACGTCATTTATCTCCCTTTATCTCCTCTTTATCTCCTCTTAACTACTTGCTAAAATCAATAATCAGTAATCAATAATCAGTAATCAATCATCACAACAACATAGAAATCATGAGAATACTACTGTTAGGAAGTGGCGGCAGGGAGCACGCCCTGGCATGGAAGATTGCACAAAGCAAGAAAGTGGAGAAGCTCTTCATTGCTCCTGGTAACGCAGGCACAGGCAACTGCGGAGAGAATGTTGCCATTGGAGTAAACGACTTCGACAAGCTGAAGGACTTTGCGTTGGAAAACAAAGTTGACATGGTTGTCGTGGGACCTGAAGACCCACTGGTGAATGGCATCTACGACGCCTTCAAGAGCGACGGACGCACTAACGGAATACCCGTAATAGGCCCATCAAAACAGGGTGCCGTGCTTGAGGGCAGCAAGGACTTCGCCAAAGCATTCATGGCACGACACAACATTCCGACTGCACGCTATCAGACATTCAACGGTACGAACATTGAGGAGGGACTAAAGTTTCTTGAGACACTCAAGGCACCATACGTGCTCAAGGCCGACGGACTGTGCGCAGGCAAGGGAGTGCTAATTGTACCAACCCTCGACGAGGCCAAGAAGGAGTTTAGGGAGATGCTCGGCGGAATGTTCGGCAACGCCTCTGCCAATGTCGTAATCGAGGAGTTCCTTAGCGGCATCGAGTGCTCGGTATTCGTACTCACCGATGGCAAGAACTACAAGATACTGCCAGAGGCTAAAGACTACAAGAGAATAGGCGAGCACGATACCGGACTCAACACTGGCGGCATGGGCAGCGTAACGCCTGTACCATTCGCGACGCCAGAATGGATGAGGAAGGTTGAGGACAGTATAATCCGCCCTACCGTCGACGGACTGGCAGAAGAAGGCATCGACTACAAGGGATTCATATTCTTCGGACTGATTAATGTAGACGGAGAGCCTATGGTTATCGAATACAACTGCCGAATGGGCGACCCGGAGACAGAAAGTGTCATGCTGAGACTGAAAAGCGACATCGTCGACCTGTTCGAGGGTGTTGCCAATGGCGACCTTGACAACCGTACCATAGAATTTGACGAGCGCGCAGCAGTATGCGTGATGCTTGTAAGCGGCGGATATCCAGAGGCTTACAAGAAGGGCTATGCCATAAGTGGGCTTGACAAAGTGGAAGGCAGCATCGTTTTCCACAGCGGTACCGCGCTGAAGGATGGCACCGTTGTCACGAATGGTGGAAGGGTTATTGCAGTAAGCTCATACGGCAAAGACAAGGAAGAGGCTCTGCGGAAAAGTTTCGAAGAGGCACAGAAGATAGAGTTCACCGACAAATACTTCCGTCGGGACATCGGACAGGACTTGTAACATCAGCCTCGCCGAAGACTTCATACTCACGCCCTCCTGCCCCAGCTCGCTCGTGGCAGGAGGGTGTGGCAACATGACAAACAAGGACTTACACTTTGGTAGGACACATGCAGAAAAGACTACAAAACAGGATAGCTGAGAGCAGATGGGCACTAACGGTATGCCTGATTTATGCCGCGGGAATAATGCTGCTGGGAGGCGTTATAGAGAAAGGCTTATGGCTACAGACTGCCTGCCTCGCCATATCTACGCTGATGATGGTTGAGCTGAACAACAGCAACTCACTCATACGCATATACAGCCGCATGGTGTCATGCTCGTTTCTCTTACTAAACGTAATGCTTCCACAGCAGGCCGAGTCTGCCGAGGGAGCAATAGTACAGTTGTGCATCATTGGTTTCTATCTGTCTCTGTTCCATGACTATCAGGACAAGCGGGCTCCCGGATGGGTGTTCTACGCCTTCATGTCTGTAAGTCTCGCAAGTATTGTATGGGTACAGATGCTCTATTACGTTCCACTGCTTTGGATACTCCTTGCCACCAATATCCTTGCTTTCAGCGGACGTACTTTCTGGGCATCAGTGCTTGGCCTCGCCCTACCCTACTGGTGTCTCTTGGCTTTCCACCTGCTAAACGGAGACCTGCAACCTCTTGCCGACCACTTCAGCAAACTTGCGGTATTTGGCCCTATCGCACGTATAGACAGCCTAAACGGCAATGAATGTCTTGCCATGGCCTTTGTTGCCGTACTGTCTCTCACAGGGATAATCCATTTCGTACGCAACAGCTACAAGGATAAGATACGCACGAGGATGCTGTACGAGATGTTCATCACCATGGTGGTGGTGACCATGGTATTCATGGTGCTGCAACCACAGCATAGTGAGAAGATTATGGGTATTCTGATAGTATCGGCGGCACCACTGACAGGGCACTTCCTCGCCCTGACATCCACGAAGGTGACCAATATAGCTTTCATTGTCATACTTGCAACCACGTTAATCATCACAGCAATAAACATATGGGTGCCCTTATCGACATTCTGATAGATTTCGGCTATTGGGGTATGCTTGCCGCAGCTTTCCTTGCCGGCAGCTTCTTTCCCTTCAGCAGCGAGGCCGTAATGACAGCGCTCGTTGCCGTAGGATTAGACCCTGTACAGCTCACCATTTATGCCACCATTGGCAATGTGGCCGGAGGACTGTTTAATTATGGTGTAGGCCGTATGGGAAGGCTCGACTGGATAGAGAAATACCTGCACGTAAGCAAGGAAAGCCTTGACAAGGCCACAAAGTTTATGGGCGGTCATGGCGCATGGATGGGATTCTTCGCATTCGTCCCAATACTGGGCAGCGCCATCACGATATGCCTTGGACTTATGAGGGCAAACATAATAATATCGGTCATCAGCATAACATTGGGAAAGTTCATCAGGTATGCCATCCTCGCATATATCCTTATGTGCGGACAAACCATGCTGGCATGACGACAGAGTAATGACAAATATATTCCGGACATGAGAAAACTCACATACATTATTATATTGGCACTGTCCCTGATAGCGGCATCCTGCAAGGACAAGGCAGGCACGCGTCAACGGACAATAACCGTAAGCATAGAGCCCCTGCGCTTCCTCACTGAGCAGATTGCCGGCGACAGGTTCGACGTAGCAGTTCTGGTAAGGCAGGGAGGGAGCCCAGAGACCTACGAGCCTACGGCCAAGCAGCTTACGGAGCTTGCCCACAGCGACCTATACATAAAGGTTGGAGAACTGGGCTTTGAGCGCACGTGGCTCAAGAGGATAATGCAGAATGCGCCACACACCATCATCGTGGACGCAAGCGAGGGTATCAAAAGGGAATTGTCCATCAACGGCATTCCCGACCCGCATGTGTGGATGAGCGCATCCAATGCCGTAGCCATGGCGAACAACATTTACAACAAGCTGATAGAAATAGACCAGAAGGACAGCGCACTATTCAAGGAAAACCTACGGGCGCTTACAGAAAGGCTCAGGAAGGCTGATACCGCCGTACGGGCAAACATTACCCGCGACAAGACCAAGGCTTTCATTATCTATCACCCTGCCCTTACATACTTCGCACGTGACTACGGGCTGACGCAGATACCCATTGAGGAAGAAGGCCGCGAGCCGTCTGCCGCACAGCTGAAAGACGTGATCCGCAAGGGAAAGGAAGAGAACGTCAAGATACTGTTCGTGCAAGAGGAATTCTCAAACAGGAACATTGATATCATCAAGAATAGCCTCAACGTGGAAGCTGTAGCAATAAATCCTCTCAGCTACCATCTGGACGAGGAAATGATAAGAATATCCAAGCTGCTAAAATGAACCCAATAATAAAACTCGACAACATATCGGCAAGCTACGATGGCAAGCAGGTGCTCTCTGATGTGTCATTGACCATCTTCGACGATGACTACCTTGGCATCATCGGCCCCAACGGAGGAGGCAAGACTACACTGGTGAAGGTCATGCTCGGACTGAAGAAGGCAGACAAAGGGCACGTAGGCTATTTCAAGGACGGACAGCCCGTGGAGAATATCAACATAGGCTATCTGCCACAATACTCGTCCATAGACCGCAACTTCCCCATATCTGTCTACGACGTGGTCCTCTCCGGGCTTAGCTCGCAGAAACACTTCCTCTTGCCGTTCACCAGCAGCCAGCACCAACAGGTCAGGGACACCCTGAGCCGCATGGAGCTTGACTCTTTCGCCCAGCGCCACATAGGCTCGCTTAGCGGCGGACAGCTGCAGAGGGTTCTGCTGGCAAGGGCCATAGTGTCACGTCCCGATGTGGTGATACTCGACGAGCCAGACACCTACGTTGACAACAGGTTCCGGGAACAGATGTACCAGATGCTTGAGGCCACAAACAAGGAATGTGCTGTGGTGATAGTCAGTCACGACATCGCCGAGATACTGCAATACACCAAGCATGTGGCGTGCGTAAACCATACGCTTCACTACCACTCCCACGCCGACATGCCTAAAGAGAAACTTGAGCAGCACTTCCTGAAAATGACACTGTAGGACATTGGCAATTAGCGAGAGCAGAAACTGCACGAAGTCTGAAAATAACTAAATATTTTATCGTGTTTTCTTCATTCTAAGCTAAATATGCTATCTTTGCAAAATCTTTGAAATAATAATTTATCAACGATAAGAAATGAAACAGTACAGATTAGTGGACAATGTACTGGGATGGTTGGCATTCCTGATATCCGCATTCGTATATTGCTCCACCATTGAACCGACAGCCAGCTTCTGGGACTGTCCGGAATTTATCACGACAGGCTACAAACTGGAAATCGGACACCCGCCCGGAGCACCGTTCTTCATGCTTACAGCAAACCTGTTCTCGCAGTTTGCCAGCGACCCGTCTGATGTGGCCCGCATGGTCAACACCATGAGCGCGTTGCTAAGTGCGACAACCATCTTGTTCCTGTTCTGGACTATCACTCACCTGACAAGGAAGCTCATTCTCAAGGACTGGGCAGACCTGACGCTCTCAAAGCTCATTGCCATTGAGGCAAGCGGTATGGTGGGCGCGCTAATCTATACTTTCAGCGATACTTTCTGGTTCTCGGCTGTCGAGGGAGAGGTTTACGCTTATTCATCGGCCTTTACAGCCGTAGTATTCTGGCTTATCCTGAAATGGGAAGACCATGCTGACGAGCCTCATGCCGACCGCTGGCTTGTGCTCATAATGTACATGACCGGCCTGAGCATCGGAGTCCACCTGCTCAACCTGCTCTGTATACCGGCCATCGTGCTCGTATACTGCTACAGGAAATTCCCCAATATTGAGACCAAAGGCTCGCTGGTAGCTCTTGTCATCTCATTCGTTGTCGTCGCAGCAGTGCTGTATGGTGTCGTTCCCGGCATCATAACTGTTGGCGGATGGTTCGAGCTGTTCTTCGTCAATGTGCTCGGAATGCCATTCAACACCGGCGAGATTGTCTATATCTTCCTGCTTGTGGCATCAGTAATATGGGCCATCTACGAGAGCTATACAGCCAAGAACATCCGACGTGAGAACATCTCCTTCCTATTGGCATTTGCCATGCTTGGAGTTCCATTCTATGGCTACGGATGGTCTGCCGTCGTCATTGGCGTCATAGTACTTGCCGTACTGTGGTTTATACTTAACCACAAGAAGATTGTCGAGAAGAAGCCTATCTATACTATCAGCTCACGCCTGAAGAACACTGTTCTGCTGTGCATGCTGATGCTTATGATTGGTTATTCAAGCTATGCCGTAATAGTGATTCGCTCTGATGCCAATCCTCCTATGGACCAGAACTCTCCAGAGGACATCTTTACACTGGGCAGCTACCTGAGCCGTGACCAGTATGGTGACCGTCCTTTGCTTTACGGTCAGGCATACACATCACAGGTTGCTCTTGATGTTGAGGGCAATATGTGCAAGCCAAGGGTAGAGGAAGGAGCACCGATATACTCCCGTGTTGAGAAAAAGTCGGCCGACGAGAAAGACCGCTACTTCGTTGTTAGCCACAAGAACAAGTACATCTACGCACAGAACATGCTGTTCCCAAGAATGCACGACCAAGCCCACACGGCTTCTTACGAGCAGTGGATGGGCGGAGTCGACGGCACGGAAGTTCCATACGACCGCTGTGGAGAGCCTATGACGGTGAAGATGCCCTCACAGTTAGAGAATATCAGGTTCTTCCTCTCATACCAGTGCAACTTCATGTACTGGCGCTACTTCATGTGGAACTTCGCAGGAAGACAGAACGACATTCAGGGACATGGCGAGCTGGAGCATGGCAACTGGATTACTGGAATACCATTGATTGACAACGCAAGACTCGGAGACCAGAGCAAGCTGCCCGATGACTTGAAGAACAACAAGGGACACAACGTCTTCTACTGCCTGCCACTCATACTTGGTCTGATAGGACTCTTCTGGCAGTCATTCCGTGGCCGCAGGGGCATACGCCAGTTCTGGGTTGTATTCTTCCTGTTCTTCATGACCGGTCTGGCCATAGTTGTTTACCTCAACCAGACTCCCGTACAGCCACGTGAGCGTGACTATGCATACGCAGGATCATTCTATGCCTACGCCATCTGGTGCGGTATGGGTGTGGCTGCCATTATCGACTTGCTGAAGAAGTGGCTGAAACGAGACAACGTCGTGACAACGGCTGTAGTATCGCTCGCATGCCTGCTCGTACCAATACAGATGGCAAGCCAGACATGGGACGACCACGACCGCTCTGGCAGATATACTTGCCGTGACTTCGGCCAGAACTATCTGATGACGCTGCAGGACAAGGGCAACCCCATCATCTTCACCAATGGCGACAACGACACCTTCCCACTCTGGTACAACCAGGATACCGAGGGTGTACGCACCGACGCACGTGTCTGCAACCTCAGCTACTTGCAGACCGACTGGTACATAGACCAGATGAAACGTCCGGCATACGACTCTCCGGCCGTGCCTATCACATGGCCCCGACTTGACTATTGCTCAGGTACAAACGAGTATGTGCAGGTAGAGCCAAGACTGAAGAGCCAGATATTGGACTTCTACAAATCAAATCCCGAGCAGGCAGAACAGCAGTTCGGCAAGGAGCCTTTTGAACTGTCGAACATCATGAAGTACTGGGTACGCTCCAACGACGCTGACATGCATGTCATTCCTACCGATACCCTCTACGTAACCATCGACAAGGAGGCGGTACGCAAGAGTGGTATGATGATGGCATGCGACTCCATTCCCGACAAGATGGTCATCTCACTTGCCAAGAAGAACGCTCTCTACAAGGGCGACCTGATGATGCTTGAGATGATTGCCAACTGCAACTGGACAAGGCCTATATATGTAGCCCTGACCGTGGGAGCAGAGAACTACATGAACCTTGGCGACAACTTCATACAGGAAGGTCTCGCAAACCGTATATCGCCATTCACCACAAATGCTCCCGGAGCGAAGAACTTCGACTCGGAGAAGACTTACAACAACCTGATGAACAGGTATAAGTACGGCGGTCTGAGCACTAAGGGACTGTACATCGACGAGACCGTTATGCGCATGTGCTATACCCACAGAAGACTGTTCGGCCAGCTCGCGCTCAACCTTATCGCCGAGCACAAGGACGACAAGGCACTGAAAGTGCTGCAGAAAGCGGAGAAGGAAATTCCCGACTACAACGTACCGTACAACTACATCAGCGGTGGTCTGGACTTCGCAAGAGCCTATGCCCTTCTCGGACAGAAGAAGAGAGCCAACGAGATACTCAACAAGGTATGGAACCATTCAGCACAGTATGCCCAGTGGTACCTCGGACTTGCCCAAAGCCGCTTCACACAGAGCCAGCGCGACTGCATGATGCACCTGTCCATAATGAACCAGGCGAGCGAGCTCTATGGTCTCATCGACAAGAAACAGGCCGACGAGAAGGCCAAGACTCTCAACACTCTCTATAACATGTACGTAGGCAAAGGCGGAAACAATTACTACGAGCAATAATGTTCATAGAACAGCCTGCTAAATGGTTGAGATGGCTATACCCCAGGGCGACTTGGAGAATGGACAAGAACAAGCGTTCGGTTTATCTGACGTTTGATGACGGGCCTATCCCCGAGTCGACCCCTTTCATTCTTGACACGCTGAAGGAATTCGGAATAAAGGCCACTTTCTTCATGGTTGGCGAGAACGTGCTCAGACACCATGACCTGTACAACAGGATTGTGGCCGAGGGACACGTCGTGGGCAACCACACTTTCAATCACCTTGGAGCGTTTAAGCACTGGACCATAACCTACGTCCTTAACGTGCAACAGGCCAACGACATCATCCACGCACGCCTGTTCCGACCACCTCACGGATGGATGAGGCACAGCGTATACTGGTGGCTGTCGAGGAGCTACCGTATAGTAATGTGGGATGTCGTAACACGCGACTACTCCAAGTGGCTCACAGCTGATGATGTGGTGAACAATGTCAAGAGATACACACGAAACGGTTCCATCATTACCTTCCATGACTCGCTGAAGAGCATAGACAAGCTGCATAAGGCTTTGCCGGAAGCTCTGAAATGGCTTAAGGAGCAAGGATATGAATTCAAGACTTTCGAATAGTGTCATTAAGGCTGAGGCGCAACGTCTCGGCTTTTTTGCATGCGGAATGGCAAGAGCACAGAAGGTAGACTCCACTGAGGAACGAAACCTTGAACAGTGGCTCGAACAGAAAGGGCATGCCGACATGCAATACATGGCAAAACATAAAGAAGTGAGACTTGATCCCCGCCTGCTGCTGAACGGGGCTAAGACCATTGTATCTGTAGCTCTCAACTACTGCCCGAAGGTCACAATACCACAAGACGAGCCACAGATGGCATACTACGCCTACGGGCTCGACTATCACGACATCGTGAAACAGAAGCTTTATGCTCTTGCAGGCAATTTAGGACTTCATACAGACCCCCAAGCGGCAAGACCTGAAGAACAGCCCTTCCGTGTGGTGGTAGATACCGCTCCCATACTTGAACGCTATTGGGCAAGACAGGCAGGACTGGGATGGCAGGGAAAAAACAGACAACTCATCATACCCAATGCAGGAAGCATGTTCTTTCTTGGCGAACTGCTGCTCACAGATGAAGTTGACATATATGACCAGCCTATGGCAGACCGATGCGGAGCATGCAGGAAGTGTCTTGACGCATGCCCGACAAATGCGCTCGGTGACGGAACCATGTTAGATTCAGCAAAATGCCTGTCGTATATCACCATAGAAAACCGTAATGACAAGATAAGCACGCATGATGCAAGTGCTATGGGAAATTGTTTCTATGGATGCGACAGATGTCAGAAGGCATGCCCACACAACCGCTACGCTTCTCCCAACAACACTCCAGAGCTTCAACCCAGCAGGCAACTGCTCGACATGACATGGGAGAAATGGGAAACAATCACAGAAGAGCAATATCAGACACTCTTCAAAGGGTGTGCGGCAAAACGAGCCAAATACAAAGGTTTACAAAGAAACATAGAAGCCATAAAAGGAAACCGAGAGAACAGCATTAAGTGAAGGATGAAGACTCATTCTGTTTTTGATCGAAAGAAGACAACAAGAGCCACGGGCATCTGACTCTTCACTCTTATCTTTAATAACTACAAATTCATCATGGAAAAGGAAATAGCAACTTTCTTCCGCAATTTCGCACTCAGGACAATGCTTGCAGAGCATGCCGACCCCAATAATCCAAAAGACGTGAAACAGGCTATGCTGAACCACTACGAAGACATCTACCCGGCTTTTTCACAGACGGATATCTTCAAGAGATGCTACAACAAGCATGGACACGAAAGAATGGTGGCTGCATATAAAGAAAACTTCACATTGTTGCTTAACGGGAGGATACCACAATGAGCAGAAAGATTAAAGGCTACACCCTCGGAGCGATAGCGGCAGCATCATACGGCACAAATCCCCTCTTTACATTACCCTTGTATGCAGAAGGCATAAGTCCTGACTCTGTGCTTTTCTTCCGCTATCTCTTTGCATTGCCTATTCTTGCCATTATGCTGAAGTCGCGTGGACGGTCATTTGCCGTGTCCTTCGCCGACATAATGCCTCTTGCTATTCTCGGAATAGTCTTTGCCATGTCGTCGCTCACACTTTTCCAGAGCTACAACTATATGGATGCAGGAATAGCCTCAACAATATTGTTTGTCTACCCGATAATGGTGGCGCTGATAATGGCATTGTTCTTCCATGAGAAACTTACCATACAGACTGTTGTATGTCTGCTCATGGCAGTCGGAGGAATAGGACTCCTTTACAAGAATGAGAATGGTGCGACATTGTCGCTTATGGGAACATTGCTTGTTTTCGCTTCATCACTGTCGTATGCAATATATATAGTATCAATCAACCAGACACGCCTTCGTGACATGGCAACGCTCAAGGTGACTTTCTACGTCATTCTCTTCGGATGGCTGATGTTTGTTTGCCGCACCCTTGCAGCAGGAGGAATACAGACTCCACCCGCAGATAAGCCTTGGCTGTGGTGTTGTCTTGTCGCCTTGGCTCTTATGCCTACCGCCATATCACTGCTCTGCACTACAGGTGCCATACAATATATCGGTTCAACTCCAACAGCCATTCTTGGAGCCTTGGAACCAGTTACTGCCGTATTCTTCGGTGTTACCGTGTTCCATGAGTCACTAACCCCACGTATCATATTAGGCTTCATTCTTATAATAAGCGCTGTAAGCATAGTGGTCGCAGGAGGTAACATAACAAGACATCTGACAAGATTCAGAAAGATGTTCCCTAAGTTGAAAAGAACAAAGAGTAAAGAATGAAAATCAAGTAACCGTATGGCTGTGGCTATTAATTGTAGAGGGAACCTTCTTCCTGAAAAGCTGCACCTGCACAAGTCTATCAAAGTCAATAAAAAAAGTTATTTATTTTGTTATTCCGTCCATTTACATTACCTTTACAAAGAATTTCATACAACACTTGACGACAATGAGGAAACTTGCATATTTTATGATGCTCGTCATCGGAGTTGTAACAATAATCTCATGTAATTATGACGAAACATACGCAGACCAGAAAGAACGTGAACGCAATGCCATAGCGAAATTCGTTTCCGACTCAGCCATTCACGTAATAAGCGAAGAAGAATTTGCAAACAAAGGATATACCACCGATGTGAGCAAGAACGAATTTGTTCTCTTCTAATCGAAAGGGGTGTATATGCAGATAGTACGTAACGGATGTGGAGAGAAAATAAAGGATGGTGAAACGGCTACCATAGAACAGGCCGATGCACTTGCAAAAAAGATAACCGATATCGTTAACTGAAATTCTTTTCTGCATATCAATATCCTCATGCGTATTAATAATAAAATACACAATCAACAAAAAAACAAATTCTGATATTATGAGGATAAACAAGCATCTATTGGCTATAGCCTTACTTGCGGCATCAATTCCTGCATTGGCACAGACTATCCCCTCGTACCCTGACGACAGGGAAAGTCTTAAGGAAATGCACGATTTCAGTGTATGGGTAAACAATAAGAAAGCACCGACTTACCAATGTCAGGTTAACCCCAACAGAAGGGTACAGGACGCTTCATGGTGCCAGTTCGGCATTGATGATAAAGCAACCGTACGGGTAGTTTATCACAAAGAAAAAATTGAACATGCCATAGTACGCCCGCTGTCAAAGGACATCAGACATACTATGATTAACGATTCTACACTACAGTTCGACATACCAAAGGTCTGCAACAATCGTGGCTACAGCCTTTCTGTAGAAATAAATGGCGACCGGCAACATAATCTTCACGTCTTTGTTGATGGTCCAGAACTGTATGTTCCTGCAAAACCAAGTCCCGACTCTAAGGACTCCATACTATGGGAAACAATAAACAATCATGACGTATTTGTACAAAATCCGAAACTCATATATTTCGGACCTGGCATACACAAGCCAAAGGACCTGCCAAGTGGTGAGATAAAGATTCCAAGCAATTCTACAGTATATATTGCACCCGGTGCTATAGTCAGGGCACGTCTTATTGTTGACCATGCAGAAAATGTTCGCATCATTGGTCGCGGTGTGTTGCTCAACCCACTTCGCGGCGTAGAGATAACCTACTCTAAAAATGTTATTGTAGACGGTCTTACCGTAATCAACCCACTCCACTATACAGTCTTCGGAGGACAGTCTGATGGCATAGTGATACGCAATGTACGTAGCTTCTCACGTCATCCATGGAGCGACGGCATAGACATGATGTGCTGCCGCAATGTCACCGTGGAGGATGTCTTCCTTCGCAACAACGACGATGCCTTTGCACTCTATAACCATCGTTGGTGGTATTGGGGAGGTAGCGAGAACTACCAGATAAGGCGTGCCACCATATTCAGCGACCTTGCCCGTCCGTTCAATCTTGGTGGACATGGCGACGACAGGGCTGATGTAGGAGAAGTGCTGAAAAATGTCAGGTTCGAAGACTGCGATGTGCTTTCAGCAGACGGCAACGGCATATTCCAGATAAACACAGGTGACCAGAATATCGTTGAAGACATACATTTCGACAATATACGCATCGAAGATGTCATTACTGCACGGTTGTTCAATCTGCAGCCTGTATTCTCAAGTAAGTACAACAGGTGTCCTGGAGGCTGCATCAGGAACATATCGTTCAGTAACATCACATTCACAGGAGACGAGTCGAAGCTGAAGGAGAGTATCTTCCACAATTACGACGCCGAACGTACCGTGAGCAACGTAAAATTCAGAAACATTGTCGTTAACGGGAAAAAAGTAAAGTTCAAGGATATCGACTGACTTTCCACAGTATCTTAAGGTGGGTTCTATAAATTCCCACCTTAAGATAGTTTAGTTGACGACCTACGAACAAGCGATATCTACCTATAGCTATATCCGCCACTTACCTCAATTACAGCACCATTGACAAACGGGCTGTTTATACAGAAGTTTACGGCATCAGCCACTTCTTCTACTGTTGCGAACCGATGGATGGCTGTCTTGCCACATATACTGTCGCGGATGGCTTGCGGTTTGCCCGCCTGCCACGGTGTTTCGACAAAGCCGGGTGCAACGGTATTTACCGTTGTACCTGTTCCTTCAAAGAACTTTACGAGATTTTGCGATAGAGCGTGCACAGCACTCTTTGTTACTCCATAAGCCAATGATGTGCCATGAGGATGGATAGCCATTTCCGAACCGATGAACACTATACGCGACCCTGAAGGAATAATATTATAAAGGTCACGGACAAGGTAAGTCGGCGCATTGACATTGACCTGCATCACCCTCTCCCACTCTTCATCAGTGAAATCGGTCAACCCCTTGCGAAGGGTTATTCCGGCATTCAGAACCATACAGTCAACAGTGTCTACCTTAGCCTTGACATACTCCACAAATCTACACATGCTATCCTTGTCCGACTGGTCGGCGCAGCATGTCTCGACATTTTACACACACTCGTCCAAGTCATGTACAGAATAGGTGGCAAAAACATGATATCCATTCTTTGCAAGCATTCTTGCTATTGCAAGTCCTATTCCTGATGTACCACCTGTTACTATGGCATTTTTCATCGCAATATCATTTTTGTGGCAAAGTTAATGTAAAAAACGGTTATTCCCAACTATATATAAATAATATGTAGCAAGAAAAAAAAAGTCGTAGCACATGGCATACGACTTAATAGTTGCGGAGGCAAGACTCGAACATGCGACCTCCAGGTTATGAGCCTGGCGAGCTACCAACTGCTCCACTCCGCGATGTTAAATGCATCATTTCTGAATTGCGAGTGCAAAGGTACATCATTATTTTGACATGAGCAAATATATCAGTGTTTTTTTTGTGAAAATGGTATAATTAGTCTGATTTTCCATGATTTTATTTGCACATATCAAAGAAATAGCCTACTTTTGCACATATTTGTATGATGTGCAATAAAAAAGAAGATAGGAGGCCGACATGTCAATCTCAAAAACTCGCCAGACGCTTGTGGACGTAGCCCGTCAGCTGTTTGCCAAAAATGGTGTGGCAAACACGACCATGAACGATATAGCTCAAGCATCGGGCAAAGGACGCAGGACGCTATATACATATTTCAACCGAAAAGAAGATGTCTACAACGCAGTAATCGAGTCAGAGCTTGAGCGCCTGAGCGACAAGCTTGATGAGGTTGCGGCTAAGAAGATACGTCCTCAGGACAAGATTATCGAACTGATATACACTCATCTGAGCATGATACGTGAGACCGTTGTCCGCAACGGCAATCTCCGTGCCGAGTTCTTCCGTAATATATGGACGGTAGAGAAAGTGCGTAAGAATTTCGACGAGGACGAGATAGAGCTTTTCCGCAAGGTGTATGCCGAGGGAGTAGCCGATGGAGAATTCGACCTTGACAATGTGGACCTCGTTGCCGACATCACCCATTACTGTATCAAGGGTCTTGAGGTTCCATTCATCTACGGTCGTCTCGGCCACGGGCTCACCGAGGAGTCAAGCAAGCCGCTTGTTGCCAAGGTTGTATATGGTGCGCTGGGCAAGCGGGGTGTGATAAAATAGCTTTGACGGACAATACACATATTTATATATATAACAATTCACTAACATTTAAATAACAATTTCAAATGGGATTATTAACAGGTAAGACAGCACTGATTACTGGTGCTGCAAGAGGAATTGGCAAGGCCATCGCATTGAAGTATGCCTCAGAAGGCGCAAACATCGCCTTCACCGACCTTGTTCTCAACGATGACATGAAGGCAGGTCTTGAGGCTACACGCCAGGAGATTGAGGCTTTGGGCGTAAAGTGTCTGGCTTATGCCGGCAACGCTGCAGATTTTGCCGAGACAGAGGCTGTAGTAAAGCAGATACATGCTGACTTCGGCTCCATCGACATTCTCGTAAACAATGCCGGTATCACCAAGGATGGCCTTATGCTCCGTATGAGCGAGGCTCAGTGGGATGCCGTTCTGAACGTGAACCTGAAGAGCGCATTCAACTTCATCCACGCATGTGCTCCGATAATGCTCCGTCAGCGTGGTGGTTCCATCATCAACATGTCGAGCGTTGTAGGTGTTCACGGCAATGCCGGACAGTGCAACTACTCTGCTTCCAAGGCTGGTATGATAGGTCTTGCAAAGTCTATTGCCCAGGAGCTCGGTCCAAAGGGTGTTCGCGCCAATGCCGTTGCTCCAGGTTTCATCGAGACTGCCATGACAGCCCAGCTGCCTGAGGATATCCGCAAGGACTGGATGAAGAAGATACCTCTCCGTCGCGGAGGCCAGGTTGAGGACATTGCTAACGTATGTCTCTTCCTTGCATCAGACATGTCCAGCTACGTTACCGGACAGGTTATCCAGATCGATGGCGGAATGAACATGTAGTTTTAAAGTTGAGGAAGCCTCACCCCCTGCCCCTCTCCAAGAGAGAGGGGAGTATAATAGCTTTGAGGGATGTTATACAGCCTTAAGACTAATTAATTCTCCTCTCTTTTGTAGAGAGGCAAGGGGATGAGGCTTTGTCAACTAAAAAAGAGGATTTATGACAGTAGTCTACGAGGATAACCACATTATCATAGTCTTCAAGGAAAGCGGAGAAATTGTCCAGGGAGACAAGACGGGCGACAAGCCGTTGTCTGAGACGGTTAAGGAATATATTAAGGAAAAGTACAACAAGCCTGGGAACGTGTTCCTCGGTGTGGTACACCGTCTGGACCGTCCCGTATCAGGGCTTGTGGTATTTGCAAAGACGTCAAAAGCCCTTACCCGTCTGAACGAGATGTTCCGCAATGGCGATGTTCACAAAACCTATTGGGCAATAACCCAGCAGGCACCTGAGCAGCCTGAGGGGCGGCTTGCCAACTGGCTCGTTCGCAACGAGAAGCAGAACAAGACCTACGTCTACAACCGTGAGGTTCCCAACTCCAAGAAGGCCCTTCTCGACTACCGACTTTTAAGTTCCACAGCCAACTACTGTCTTCTGGAGGTGCGGCTGCTCACCGGACGCCATCATCAGATAAGAAGCCAGCTGGCTCACATGGGGTGCCCGATAAAAGGTGACCTGAAGTACGGAGCGAAACGCTCTAATCCAGATGGTGGGATAAGCCTTCTTGCACATCACGTGGCTTTCACACACCCCGTATCAAAAGAACCCATCTCCGTCTACTCGCCTCTTCCCACAGACAACCTGTGGACGGCACTTGCCGACGGAGCATCGCAAAAACAGCATAGCTCATGAAGAAAATTTTCAGACGCATAGGTATAGTCATACTGATACCGGTGCTGCTGCTTGTCATATTGTTCTCATTGTTTTACTTCCCTCCGTTCCAGAATTGGGCAGTAAGACAAGTAGCTGTATATGCGTCTGAAAAAACAGGCATGGAGATTTCCGTTGAGCGCGTGCGCCTTGCCTTTCCACTCGACCTTAGCGTTGTCGGTGTGAAAGTAATAAAGCCCGACAGCACCAACAACCGCCGCGATACCATTGCCATCATCGGCAATACCATTGTCGATATACAATTGCTTCCACTACTCAGCCAGAACATTGTTATTGACGAGCTGTCATTTGAGGAAATGCATGTCAACACCGATGGTTTCATACCACAGGCAATAATAAAAGGCAATATTGGCAACCTTGCCCTACAGTCGCACGGCATAGACCTCGCAGCCGAGACTGTAGCACTTGACAACATCTCTATAAAAGGTGCTAAAGTAGACATTGCAATGACCGACAGCGTAGTTGAGGACACTTCGACGAGCGAGAATTTCTGGAAGATTGATGTCGGACAGCTTGCCGTCAGCCACTCTGATATTACGTTCCGCACATTTGGCGACAGCATGATTGTCAACTCAGGCATAGAACGTCTCTTGGTCAAGGAAGGGCACTTCGACCTTCATAAGTCGCTTTACCAGATAGGCAAAGCAGAATGGAACGGCGGAACGCTGTGCTACGATAACACATATTCACCAAAGACTGTGGGCTTTGACCCCAGTCATCTGAAACTTACCAACATAGCGATATCCATTAGCGATATTTACTACTGCGATCCGAAGCTCTCGGCCAGCATCCACGGTTGCTCATTCAACGAGAAAAGTGGCCTGACACTTAAAGAGATTGCAGGAAACATAAGTCTTGACTCCACAAGAATGAAGTTGCCAGACCTCAGCGTCAAGACCGAGCATTCCTCACTCACGGCAAAGCTGGCCATGGACCTCAACACCTTCGACAGCATAGCCCCAGGCAAGCTGCACGCCACCATGCACGGCTCGTTCGGCAAGTCCGACCTCATGCTGTTTCTTGCAGACATGCCTTCCGACTTCATCCGCCGGTGGCCCGAGCAGCCTCTTGCCATAGACGCCATTCTAAGCGGCAACATGGAGAGGATGAACATTGACGAGATTATTGTAAAACTTCCTACTGCCTTCAATGCCAAGGCCAGAGGCTTTGCCGCCAACATAAGCGACATGAGCAAGCTTGCAGCACAAGCAGACATCGAGGCGTCAACACAGAACATGGGGTTCGTCACAGTTTTGCTCGATAAGAACGTAGCGGCAAAGATACGAATACCATCGGGCATAGGACTAAAAGCCCGAGTAAACGCTGACGGAAGTAAGTATTCCACTAATTTCAAACTGAGTGAGGGTGGCGGTAACATCAGCGGCAAGGCATCCATTGACCTCAGCTCAGACAGGTACATGGCAAAGATTTCTGCCAAGAGGCTCCCACTCCAGCACTTTGTAACAGGTATGGGACTGTCCTCACTCACCGCCAAAGCCGACATCAGTGGCCGCGGTTTCGACTTCCTGTCACCAAAGACAAGCTTGGATGCAGATATCGACCTCACCCACTTCTCCATCGCTGGCTACAGTCTCGACGGCATCAGGGGCAACGCACAGATGAGCAACGGACTGGCACACGCAACCATCAACAGCGACAACAAGATGCTGAACGGCAATATCGGCATCGACGCCATGACAAACGGCAACAAGCTCAGCGCTACTCTGGCCTGCCAGTTCTCCGAGCTTGACCTATACAAGCTTGGTGTTGTGGAAAGCCCGCTCAACATATCAATGTGCACACACCTTGACATGAGCACCAATCTCAACGACACCCACACCATACAAGGCTCCATTGGCGACATCGTACTTCAGGACAACGACGGCATATACCGTCCGGAAGACATCGACATGGATGTCATATTGCGTCCCGATACCACACACGCCATAGTCAGCTGTGGTGATTTCTACCTCAACATGGATGCCAGCGGCAGCTATGAAGACCTGCTTTCCGCCATTGGCAACGTCAGCGACGAGGTAATCAGGCAGATGGACGAGAGATACATTGATCAGCCAATGTTGCGCAAGCGTCTGCCCTTGGCCAGTATCAAGCTGAACTCCGGCTCAGAGAATGTTGTTGCCCGAATGCTTAAGCGGTACAGTATTGGCTGCGGCTCATTGGCTATGGACATGACGTCATCGCCAACCAGCGGACTCAACGGCTACATGAGAGCCAATGCCATGACGGTAAGCGACATTCTTGTCGACACGGCAAGCTTAGTCATATTCTCCGACAGCTCCAACGTTAGCTACCGCATGCAGGTACACAACAACAAGGACAACCCCGACTACATCTTCAATGCCATTGTCGAAGGTACACTGACCGAGAAGGGAACAACCATAAAGACAAGGTTATACGACTGGAAAGACCGTTTGGGACTGGCTACCGACATGTCGGCAGCCATGGAGGATAACGGAGTAAAGGTGACATTCATTGGTGATGGCCCCGTACTGGGCTACAAGAAGTTCGCCGTCAACAAGGACAACTACCTGTTCCTGAGCGAGGACAAGCGCGTATCAGCAAACCTGAAGCTCAGGGCTTCCGACGGCACGGGACTACAGGTGTACACCAACGACGAGAATGCCGATGCCCTGCAGGACATAACGCTCAGCGTCAACAAACTTGACCTTGACGACATATTCGCAATACTTCCCTTCACACCAAACATGACGGGCATTCTCGATGGCGACTTCCACGCCATCCAGACTCCCGACGAGCTGACAGTCTCATCATCCCTGACCGTATCGAACATGATTTACGAGGGATGCAAAATGGGCGATGTGGGAACAGAATTCACATACATGCCTCTGAGCAACGGCAGTCATTCCGTTGACGGCATAATGATACACAACGGACAAGAGATAGGAACACTTAGCGGAACATACGCCTCCGAAGGCGACGGCTTCCTCGATGCCACACTATCGCTTGCACACACTCCACTTTCGCTAGTCAACGGCTTCATCCCCGATCAGCTCTTCGGATTAAATGGTTATTGCGAGGGAGATCTGAGCGTTAAAGGCCCTTTGTCACAGCCGCAGGTAAATGGCGAGCTGTATCTCGACTCTGCCTACATCTTCAGCCTGCCTTACGGCGTGGAGATGCGCTTCGACAACGACCCGGTAACCATAAGCGGCAGCAGACTCCTGCTGGAGAACTTCGAGATGTACTCGCACAACGACAAACCGCTTACCACGTCGGGATATATTGACTTCTCCAATCTCGACAACATGTATGCAGACATACGCATGAGAGCAGACAACTTCCTAATCATTGACGCAAAGGAGAACAGCCGCTCTGAGGCATTCGGAAAGGCATACGTCAACTTCTACGGGCGCATGCAGGGACCGGTAGAGAACCTCAGACTGCGTGGAAAGCTCGACGTTCTCGGTTCTACCGACATGACATACATCCTTCGCGACAGCCCTATCACCACGGACAACCAGCTCGACGACCTTGTGAAATTCACCAACTTTGCCGACTCTGTGGAGATGTCTGTAACACGTCCGCCGCTTTCCGGATTCAACATGGACCTCACTATGAGTGTCAATGAGAGCGCTCATATTCTCTGCGCCCTCAACGCCAATAAGTCAAACTACATCGACCTCATAGGTGGCGGTGACCTGCGTATGCAGTATGATGCCATTGACGGACTGTCACTACGTGGCCGCTACACGCTGAACAACGGAGAGATGAAATACTCACTGCCTGTGATACCGCTCAAGACATTTGTAATACAGGATGGCAGCTACGTTGAGTTCACTGGCGACCCCATGAACCCAAGGCTCAACATCACGGCACTTGAGACCACAAAGGCGGCCGTTTCCGATGACGGAGGCGGCACGCGCTCAGTAGAGTTCAACTGTGGTGTGATAATAACAAAGACGCTTAACGACATGGGACTGGAGTTTGTAATCTACGCTCCACAGGACATGACTATCAGCAACCAGCTCAACACAATGAGCATAGAGGAGCGGGGCAAGCTGGCCGTGACCATGCTGACAACAGGAATGTATCTTGCCGACGGCAACACCAACAGTTTCTCCATGAACTCCGCACTCAGCGCATTCCTCCAGAACCAGATTAACGGCATAGCAGGCAATGCCCTGCGCACACTTGACTTGAGCTTCGGACTCGACAACACCACCGATGCCAGCGGCAACACACGCACTGACTACTCGTTCAAGTTCTCGAAACGTTTCTGGAACAACAGACTGCGCATCATCGTTGGAGGCAAGCTGTCTACAGGCTCCGACATGTCCAACCAGAACGAGTCGTTCTTCAACAACGTGCAGTTCGAATACAGGCTAAACGAAAACTCCACACAATATCTTAACCTCTTCTACAACCGCGACAGCTACGACTGGCTCGAAGGCAACATCGGCGAATATGGAGGAGGTTTCATCTGGAGACGCAAGCTGCGTACCTTCGGCGACATATTCCGCCTCAAGGAGACATCAAGCGTACCACCACTGATACAGCCCGCAGACACCACTAAAGCTAAAACAGAATGAGACATCCCCACCAACCGCTTATCATATCGCTGATTTTCTGCTGCATACTTCTAACTGCATGCTCCACAACCAGCGACATACCCGAGGGTGACAGGCTGTACACAGGCCTGAAAACCATCGAGTACAAGGATTACGAACGCAACTCCCACTTCCTGTCCACACAGGAGGAAATAGAGGCTGCACTGGCCTGTGCACCAAATGGAGCACTGCTCGGAAGCAGCTACTACCGCACCCCATTCCCCTACAGTCTATGGATATGGAACGCATTCCATGATTCTCAATCGGTATTGGGACAATGGTTGTCAAAGACATTTGGTAACGAGCCTGTGCTGATGAGCTGGGTAAATCCCGAGCTGCGCGCATCTGTAGCACAGTCACAGCTGCGCAATCACGGCTACTTCCGCGGCAGCGTTGGCTATGACGAGATTGTAAGCAAGAACGGCAAGGAGTCAAAGATAGCATACACCGTAAACTGCGGGCACCTGTTCACCATAGACAGCGTGAAGTACTCAAACTTCCCATACGACGCCGACACATTGATAGACGCACACTCAGACGAGAGCAAGCTCAAGAAAGGTGTGGCCTTCGACGTAGCATCGCTCGACGCTGAGCGCACGCGCATCAGCAATCTGTTCCGCAACAACGGATACTACTATTATCAGCCAAGCTACGTATCATACCTGGCCGACACGGTAAACGTCCCCGGAAAGGTGCTTCTCGACATGCAGCTTGCTGATGACCTGCCAGACAAGGCCATGCACAAATGGTACATTGGCAACATCCGCATAAACCTCCAGCGAAGCTATATGGAAGAACTCAAGGACTCGATAAACCGCCGCCGCTTCACCGCATACTACAACGGCAAGAGGGTGCCTGTACGTCCCAGGGTAATACTCAACGACCTGAAGCTGCGTCCCAAACAGCCATACAGTTACGCCAACCATCTGGAATCGAACAACAAGATTACCGGTACGGGAGTATTCTCGTCGGTAGACTTCCAGTTCACCCCTCGCGACACGTCAGCACTATGCGACACCCTCGACCTTACGCTGAACTGCGTCTTCGACAAGCCATACGACTTCTATGTGGAGACCAACTTCAAGGGTAAGACCAACGGACGAATGGGTCCGCAGATGGTAGTGGGTTTCACCAAGCGCAACGCATTCAGGGGAGGCGAGAAACTCGACATCAACCTCAATGGTTCCTTCGACTGGCAAACAGGACATGCAGCATCTGGCTCGGCAGACAACGTACACTCCTATCAGTACGGTATCGATGCCTCTGTGGAGTTTCCCCGCCTGCTCATACCCTTCCTGCCCCGCCGACGCTACAAGGTTACTCCATCGACTCTCGTCAAGGCATCGTCAAGTGTCATCAACCGTGCAAGCTACTTCAAGAGACATGTGGTATCGGGTGAGCTTACCTACACTTTCCAGACGTCAGAACAGTCGTTGCACCAGTTCTCACCACTCATACTGCAATACGACTATATGTCGAGCCACACGGCAAAGTTCGACTCGGTGCTCAACACCAGCGCCTACCTGCAGGTGTCCATGAAAGACCAGTTTGTTCCAAAGATGAGGTATTCATATATCTACACCAGTCCACTGAGCTACCGCAACCCCATCTTCTGGCAGACAACCATTAGCGAGGCCGGCAACATCCTGTCGGCAGGTTACGCAGCTTTCGGACACAAATGGAGCACAAAAGACAAGAAGATGTTCAAGAACCCATACGCGCAGTTTCTAAAGATTGAAACCGAATGGCGTAAGACATGGCAGCTGAATGAGCACGACCAGTTTGTAGCACATGCCAGCGCCGGAGCAATCTGGAGCTACGGCAATTCCACAACGGCACCATATAACGAACAGCTATACGTGGGAGGAGCCAACAGCATACGCGCATTCACCATTAGGTCCGTAGGGCCGGGAGCATATCTGCCAACCGAGGCTACATCATCATATCTCGACCAGACAGGCGACCTGAAACTGCTCTTCAACCTCGAATACCGTCCAAGGCTGTTCGACAACCTCTATGGTGCCATATTCCTCGATGCAGGAAACGTATGGTCGCTAAAGGATGACGACTATCGCCCCGACAGCAAGTTCAAGTTTAAGAACATGTTCCAGCAGATGGCTGTAGGCACAGGCGTAGGACTGAGATACGACCTTGACTACTTCGTCATACGCGTAGACTGGGGAATAGGCCTGCACCTGCCATATAAGCATGGGTTCTACAACCTTCCGAACTTCAAGGACAGCCAGAGTCTGCACCTCGCAATCGGGTACCCATTCTGACGAAACACTAATCCAACATTAGTAATTCGTCACACCAAACAAAAATTATTCTTTCTTTATTTATTGTTTAACGAAAAAAGTGTTATCTTTGCATTGTCATTATATGACAGAGGAAACAGAGAGCCTTTGGGGATGCTGTTAACCTACCCGCCTTTATATGGATTTTCAAACTAACATTATTAAACATAACGTATTATGAAACCAACACTATTTCTCCTTGCTGCAGGAATGGGAAGCCGTTACGGTGGCCTTAAGCAGCTTGACGGTCTCGGCCCTAACGGCGAGACAATTATGGACTATTCAATCTACGATGCCATCCAGGCCGGATTTGGCAAGATTGTATGGGTAATCCGCAAAGACTTCGAAGAGCAGTTCCGCACACAGATTCTCTCCAAGTACGAGGGCGTTGTGCCATGCGAGCTCTGCTTCCAAAGCATAGACAGCCTCCCAGAAGGTTTCAAGTGTCCAGAGGGTCGTGTAAAACCTTGGGGTACCAACCACGCCGTTCTTATGGGTAAGGATGTAATCAAGGAACCATTCGCCGTCATCAACTGCGACGACTTCTACGGACGCGACGCTTTCATGTCTGTAGGCAAATTCCTCTCCTCTCTTCCTGAAGGCTCAACCAACAAGTATGCCATGGTTGGCTTCCGCTGCTGCAACACACTGTCTGAGAACGGCTCAGTAGCCCGCGGCGTATGCGAGTACGACGACAACCGCCACCTTACTGATGTAGTTGAGCGCACGGAAATCATGCGTCAGGCAGACAAGGGCAACGCCATCTGCTTCAAGGACGAGAACGGCAAGTGGATACCACTTGAAGAAACCGTACCGGTATCAATGAACATGTGGGGCTTCACACCAGACTATTTCGAGCATAGCGAGGCTTACTTCAAGGAGTTCCTCTCCGACCCGAAGAACATGGAGAACCTCAAGGCTGAGTTCTTCATACCTCTGATGGTCAACAAGCTCATCAACGAGGGTACAGCAACAGTAGAGGTACTCGACACCACTTCTGTATGGTTTGGCGTAACCTACGCTGCCGACCGTCAGGCTACCGTTGAGCGTATAGCCAAGCTCGTGGCTGATGGTGTTTATCCAAACAAACTGTTCTAATGCTTAACAACATACTGAATGAACAAGAAGTCGCTACCTTACGAGAGTTGATAGCGACTTCTTCTCGTATTGTTCTCTGCGCTCATAAGTCACCCGACGGCGACGCTGTTGGCGCAGTACTCTCCATGGCGGAATATCTGCACACCATCTGGAACAAGGAAGCTTTCATTGCCCTACCCGATGCCTATCCCGACTTCCTGCAATGGATGCCGGGAAGCGAGCGCATCGTACGCTACGACAAGCACCCCGAGCAAGTAAGCGAGGCTTTCGACAAAGCAGACCTTGTGATATGCCTCGACTTCAACAAGGCAGACAGACTGCATGCCATGCAGGAGCCTTTCGACAACTGCAAGGCACCGAAGATACTCATCGACCACCATCTGCAACCGGACATTCAGGCCAAGGTGACAGCATCGCATACAGAAATGTGCTCCACGTGCGAGCTGGTGTTCCGCATCGTATGGCAGCTCGGGGGCTTCGACACGCTCGACCGCAAGTTTGCCAGCACCATCTATTGCGGAATGATGACCGACACGGGAGGCTTTACTTACAACTCTACGAGACCGGAAATTTTCTTCATTATCTGCCAACTGCTCACCAAGAAGATAGACAAGGACAAGATATACCGCAACGTTTTCAACAACTACAGTTCATGGGCCATCAGGCTAAGAGGCTACCTCATGAGCCAGAAGCTGAACGTCTTCGAGGACCTGCATGCCTCATACTTCACCATCACGCGACAGGACATGAAGGACTTCCGCTTCATCAAGGGCGACGCAGAAGGACTCGTCAACGAGCCTTTGAGAATTAAAGGCATGAAAATGTCCATCTCCCTGCGCGAGGACGACCGCAAGGACAACTGCGTATGGGTGAGCCTGCGCTCCGTCGATGACTTCTCCGTGGCAGAGGTGGCAGAGAAATTCTTCAATGGTGGCGGACACCTCAATGCCAGCGGCGGACACCTTGACTGCAGCATGGAAGAGGCTGTACGCATCACGCGCAATGCCATCACATACTTTGCCGACAAGCTGAGGAAATAGCAGGACAAACTCTCCGACACATACACTAATAGTTGAGGGCTGTAATAAACAATATTCCGCATACTACTTTTGATGGGTAGTATGCGGAATAATAATATACATACAGACTGCTTCAGTTAATTATCTGTTTATAGCATCCAAAGTTATTTCACCTCATTGAAATAATACACCATGGACATTTCGTATGATTCGCCATCTTCCTCTTCCTTGTCAGTCTCTGTAATTACCAGCTGTCTGCCCTTGTAGCTTACAGATGCAAAACCATTCAAATAAGAATCCTCAAAGTCGTTTTCCCAAGAATACTGCAGCATAGTCTCGCTGTCATTTACCCATCTCCATGTAGAAACAGCCAGCTCGCTATTGCTGTATTTCACCATATAGGTGCCAGTCTTGGTAAAGACAACCTGCTCAGGATTGGCTATGTCCAGATACTCCCAATCAGACGGGTCAAACTCTTCGTCATTTGACTCAGCCCATTTCTGCAACTTCTTTATCAACTCTCCCATTGTGCTTGCAGTTACGTCAAGCAGTACCTTGCCATTGATTTTGGCAACTATCTGGAAAGAAGCCGTATTCCAAGTTCTGCACAAACGATTTGTGTTTTCACTATCCAAGTCACGGTTCTGCTTTGAAGCCGTATAAGTGAAAGAAGAGCTTGATGACGGCATGAATTCCAGACTATAAGCATTACCGGCACCATTCTCTACGACCTTCACCTTGCCATATCCGGCAAGAACGTATGTACCGTCAGCATCAACAGTATACTTGCCATACAGGATAGGCGAGTACACAGACTCGCTCCTCGTCGCGGCCTTACGAAGCAAATTGCCAAACATCATATGGGCAGGAGATTTCTTTGCTGCAAGCGAAGACAACGACTTTGCACCAGTTGTTGGAAGGTCATTCAATACCATTATGTAGTTACCGCTTTCCGTAAACTCTACTGACGAGAATGCAGCACCGGCATCGGCTATCTGATACTTGGCAGCATAAGCTTCAAAAGCAGCGGGCGCAACATCACCGCCATCGTCATCATCATCATCGTCACTACTGCAAGACACAAGCGATAGACTGCAAACTGTCATCATAAAAAGGAGTACATAACTCCAAACTCTTTTTGTTGTTTCCATGAATTAAAACTATTAGTACTATTTGTTATTAAATAAAGACATGCAAAGATAATAAGTTTTTTCGGTAAAAAAAAAATAATAAGCCTCATTATTATCATAATCTCACTGACTGAACAAGTCATTAGCTGCCTTTTGTCCTCAGCATTGGCACTTTGTTAACGCATATGGACACTTCTGCTAAATTTCACCTTCAACTATATCAAAACCTATCAATGCCACAAAAAACACTTGCCCACAACAGGTTATCATTAAAACAATAAAGGCGATTGCCAAATATGCACAACCATCAATAATTATAGCTTGCAACGAGTCCGCTATCGGGTTAAATCATGCAATGCAGATATGTTCGATGCCTGAAAGGTTATTAACCTTACAGCCGTAAGGTTATTAACCTTTCGGGCGTAAGGTTAATAACCTTATCGCCAATGCAACCTATTGCACTTTTCTCATCAATCACTTGCATTTCGCCTTTTTATTTATTATATTTGCACACATTATTTATATATATGTCACAATTTAAACATCAGACAATATGAAATACACACTAGTAATGCGTGGCAATCCACGCTATCCGGAGCGCGGCAAGAAGGCATACGCCTGCGCTCAATACGAGAAGACGTTGTCGGTTGACGAGCTCATCGACCACATCGTAAGCCATGGTTCATCGTTCAGAAAAGGCGACTACAAGGCCATCATCTCAACTCTTGCCGAAGCCATGGCGGAACTGATGGCAGAAGGCTACAGAATAGACCTCGCCGAGATGGGCAAGTTCTACCCCACTCTCGATTGCAATGGCGCCGACACCATGGCGGAATTCAATCCCGACAAGCACATCAAGTCGGTAAAAGTGAACTGGGAGCCTGGCGACGACTTCAAGAACCTGAAAGACAAGATTACGTTCCGCGAGGACCTCACCAGACGCCTGCAGAAGGACGCATTGAAGGCAGACATGGAGAGATGGAATAAGGAAGGGGAATAAAGCCAAGCATGAATCTGAAATAGCAGATAGAAGAGATGATGAAAAGGGAAATCATCAAGATATTTGAGGAAAGGAAAGTACGCTCCGTATGGGACGACAAGTAGGAGAAACGGTACTTCTCTATTGTGGATGTCGTGGCTGTGCTAACGGACAGTGCAGACCCAAAACAGTATATCAAAAGAATGAAGAGTAGGGACGAAAGTCTTAAAGCCAACTGGGGTACAATTTGTACCCTGGTTCCATTAGTTAGTGAAGATGGCAAGAAACATAATGAGATGAAAATCCCTTGGCATAGTGAAACGCGAAGGCGGAGACTATGGGGGAAGATGGGTAATAATCACCAATAAATGAATTAGTAAGAACGCACCCTGAACTGATGCTGGTTAAACTGACCCTCTATTTTGAGGGTGTCCCTGTAAATGACCCAGTAAAATTGACTGACAGGCAGATTATAAGATTATGCAACAGAATGAAAACAATATACTCATCCATCAAAAGATATTGATGATGTTTCTTGCCTTTGTCTGGGCAGACGCTCAGGCGGTAGTGATTCCTGCGGGAACATATTATTTCGACAACAGTAAAGTAAACTACTCTACTGTTAAGTTCGTATATGGCAATGATGCGGAGAACGTTACACATATCCTGCAACTGACAAAAACAGAGGAAGGACTCTGGACTTTCAACATAGGAAAGACGGTGGAGGGACAGACTCACTACTTCTTCACTAACTCGGCATTGGAGACTGGCGAACACTACGAGAAAGTGACAACGGTGAAAGACCTTATCGTTCAGAGAAGTGAACACAGGACTCAGACCTTCAAGGATGTGGACAATGTGCCGATGGTCGTGGGAGCCACATTTGTGCCCAACTCATCTGACCTTTACACCTCTGGGGTATGGAAGAAAGAGGGTGCGACGGCATACTCCGGGACATTGCCCGTGATGTTCATCAACACGGAGAACAAAGCTCCAATAACATCCAAGGAGGTATACGTGCAGGCGACATGCTATGTTGCACCGATGGGAAACGAAGAATGCCCGGCTTCGGGCACTAAGGAAGCTCCGCTTACCCTGTCTGTCAAGGGCAGGGGAAACTGGACGTGGACGGGATTCAACAAGAAGCCCTATCGCCTGAAGCTCGCTGCTGGGGAACCATTGCTCGGCATGAAGAAGTCGAAGCATTTTGTGCTTATGGCGGGGGCTGACGACAATCTCGGCTTCATGAGAAATCCTCTCGGGTATGAGCTGTCGAGACGTATGAAGCTGGCGTGGACTCCTGACTGCCGACCGCTTGAAGTGGTGCTTAACGGAGACTACATAGGGCTATATTTCCTGACGGAGAACATCAGGGTGGATGAAGACCGAGTGGATGTGACGAAACAGGCAGACTGCTCAGATGATGACGTGACAGGAGGATGGCTCGTGGAGGTGGACAACTACTACACTGACCCTCATATATCAGTGAAGGTGACTGACAAGAGCCAGGATATATGGATTACCTACAAGTCGCCCGAGGTGTTGTCTGCCGCCCAGGAGGACTATCTCCAGAGACAGTTTGACGCCATTCGCGATGCTGTGTATAATAAAGACAGGAGTTCTACGGAATGGGAAAACCTCATTGATATGTATGCCATGGCAAGGGTGTATGTGGTGCGAGAGATATTGCAGGACGAGGAAGGCTTCCATGGCAGCTTTTATCTTCACAAAGAGAGCGGCAACGACAGTAAATGGGTGGCTGGTCCAGTATGGGATTTCGGCAATGCGTACGACAACAACCGTTATAAATATATTTGGGACCACCCGAAGTTTGAGTGCTTCTTCATCGACCAGATATATCAGTTTCCGCACTTTCAGGAGGCAGTGAAGAATGTGTTTGGCGACTTCTACCGTGAGGAGTATTCCTCTATCGACCACTTTATCGACAGTTTCGCCGCCTCTATATCATCGGCAGCAGTGAGCGACTACAGCCGTTGGCCTCAATACGGCTCCGAGAATCTCACTGCCAAGGCATCGACTATCAAGTCGTATCTTCACGACAAGATGGACTGGCTTGCAAAGCAGTGGGGAACGACTGGTTCTGTCGGCATCGATGCTCCAGCCTGCGGCAACATTGACAAATACCTGCCCAACGTTGTCTATGACTTGCAGGGCCGACGGGTCAAAGACACTTCGAAGCCAGGTGTATATGTATATAAGAACAGGATATTGTTGAAATAGATAGCTATAAATCACGGACGTTAACTTGCTGAACCTGCCTCTGTATCTTGCACACTTGACAAAGACCCCACAATCTCGCGCTTTGATAACCGAACAATGTGCACCGAAGTCCAAGAACTATGTCGATTAACGGACTCACAAAACGGGAAAAATGCTCCCTCACGTGAAATATTCCTCCGAAGGGAGTAATTTTCTCAGATTTCATGCTTATCTTTGCCATGTCATTGATGATTTTGCTTGTCTTGATTTGCAGCACTAAGGTAAGAGAAAAATCTGACATGGCAAAATCCTGAACTGCTCGGCTTTGCCGCTTGTCGCAAGCAAGAACTTTTTGTTGCTCAGGTACTTATAAAAAAGTTAAACTGAAGTGCTGCGGAATTTAGGATTATGTCTTATATATATAACACATTTATTGTATTGTTTGAGTATTTGGATCTGTATTTTAGAAGTGAATTGTTAAAACGATATTGGATAGCATTATTTCTTTATTCCTTGACAATTCCTTCTGTTTGTGCTCAATCTGTATTATCTGAATACGTTAGGTGTTTAGACGAGGGTGAAGACCCTATTGAATATGTCTTTAATTTGTTTGAGACTTCTGACGTCGTTATATTAGGCGAACGTGATCACAGGGATGTTACACAATATGAGTTGATTAATAAATTGATTGCTGATCATCGTTTTGCGGAACGAATTGGATATGTTTATACCGAAGTAGGGGTTGTAAACATGACTGAAAGGGCCAATAAGTTGATTAAAGGACTATTTAGGACTGACGATGAATATAAAAAAGCTAAGTTGGACTATCTTAGAGATGAAGACTATAATTTCTGTTGGGAGAAAACAAACCGCTCTTATTTTATTGATAATCTATATTGCGTTAATAGTCAATTGCCTAATGAAATAAAAATAACATTAGGACTTACTGATGTGGAATTTGATTGGTACAAGGCTAAATCACCAGCAAAATACAGAAAGTGGTATTATAAATACACCGTTGCTGATTCTGAAGGTAAGAATGATGTGCGTGATAAGAGTATGGCTAAGAATTTCATAAAACAATACAAACGCCAGAAACCGATAAATGGATGCAGGAAAGCTCTTCTTATAACCAATCATCCTCATGCAATAAATAATAAATCAGCAAAAAACGAAGGCTATTTAATAAAGAAAGAACTAGGAAATGACAAAGTTAAAATAGTATGTCTCAACTGGGTTGATTTTTTTAATTACTCTGGACCTCGTGAACTGATAGATCAGGGTAAATGGGATGCTGCTTTTGAAATAACAGAGTGCAAGCCTGTTGGATTTAGTATAAATGATACTCCCTTCGGGAAAACAACCTATAATAATTGGTGGGCTGATAATGGAACAATATGGCAAGATTATATGGATGGGATAATATATTACGAACCATTTTATAAGTTCAAGGCTTCTATTGGTGTAGAGGGATTTATGGATGACAGTTGCAAGGAGGAGCAAATGCGTAGATTAAGATTGAATGAAGTAGTATCGTATGATGTAGATTATGAATCATACAAGAAATATTTCAATACGGTACGAACTTTTCCTTGTGAAGATGTTGATGCTCTGAATAAAAAGAAGGAACAGATAAACAGATTGATAAGCATTCACAAGAATGGCATGAAATAATTTGTAATAGTGTTGCGGAATTAAGGTTATTTACTAGGGTGTACAGTTCTATGTTCCACTTTCTGATATTACAATGTAATTCCAAAGCTTTGATATTTAAAGTGTTACTTATTTGAAATGGACTAATTTTTAATCATAAAATAGCGATGTATAATTGAGGGGGTATTCGTTGTTTGCATAACATCTGATTCTCATAATGTTAGAAGTACAAGCTTCTTTTAAACTCGAAAATTAGAACACAGAACTGGACACCCTAATAAATAATTCACTAATCAACGACGTACATTCCAGAATTTATCGTGTGAGATATTCGTTATCTGCCAATTATTCACTACCTTTGCACCCGGAAAATGAATATCAGACTCAAGATAATATGGTAAGACAATGTTTCATTCTTTTCGGTTGCCTCGCTCTTGGCGAGCTTATAGTCAGCATTACGGGCATAAAATTGCCGGCAAGCATCATTGGTATGCTTATCCTTACGCTGCTGCTCAAGCTGAAAGTAGTTAAACTGGAGTGGGTGCGCGGCCTTACGGATTTCCTCATTGCAAACCTCGGTTTCTTCTTCGTGCCGCCAGGCGTGGCTCTTATGCTCTATTTCGACCTGATAAAGGCTGAGATAGTACCAATAGCCATGGCTACGCTCCTGAGTACCATCATTGTCCTACTTATTACGGGACACACGCATCAGGTGGTAAGCAAGGGAGAGAATAAGGTGCGAGAGAAAATACACAACAAGAAACAGGAATAACGTATAAGAAGTTTAATAATCATCAGGATAATCGATATGAAGACCATTCTCTGCAACGAATATTTCATGCTCGCCCTGACATTCGGCATATACTTTGCAGCCAAGAGCATACAACGCCGTCTGGGCTGGGTACTTTTCAATCCCATACTTGTGGCCATAGCTGTCATTATAGTCTTTCTGCTGTCAATGGACATACCCTATGAGACATACAACGAGGGTGCCAAGCTGATAGCATTCTGGCTAAAGCCTGCCGTTGTGGCTCTTGGCGTGCCGCTCTATCTTCAGCTGTCTTCCATCAAGAGCCAGTTTCTGCCAATATTGGCCTCACAGACCGTCGGCTGCGTTGTCGGAATAGTGAGCGTGGTGGTCATAGCCAAGATTTTTGACGCATCAGATGCCGTTGTACTGTCGCTTGCCAGCAAGTCGGTAACAACTCCTATTGCAATGGAAGTGACACAGGTGCTGGGCGGAATACCCTCGCTCACGGCTGCCATTGTGGTGATAACAGGACTTATCGGGGCCATAATAGGTTTCAAGACACTCTCCATAGGACATGTCAACAACCCCATGGCCCTGGGGCTGTCCATGGGAGCAGCATCACATGCCCTGGGAACATCGACGGCCATGGAGCGCGACCAGTTTGTCGGGACATACGCCAGCCTTGGCCTGACCCTCAACGGCATCCTTACTG
>SAMEA3663036__coassemble_103_pt1 | contig 39212 bp, 39 predicted proteins | sample SAMEA3663036__metabat2_high_PE_031 | metagenome-assembled genome bin SAMEA3663036 (sample SAMEA3663036) | pig gut metagenome | biome: pig gut; feature: pig-associated habitat; material: faeces | place: France | collected 2012
ATTGTCTTTCCATCTTATGCCTACTTCATTTACACCGACCGTTCCGAATAGCTATAGGGCTTTGGTTTGTTGTGCAACCTTACCCACGGTCATATGCCTTATATGAAGTTTCTGTTCGTTAGACCAGATGTTTGCCGACGGCTTCCTTCAGATTCCACCTCGCGATGGCCCCCCTTGCCTTGGGCTATGCGATTCCCGCTATTAGGGCTCACTCGGGACTTGCACCCGTTAGACAATGCTCATGCCGAGCGTACACAAAAAAAGAGACCCCATGCCCGCCACAAAGGCCGCATGGGGTCTCCCCAATTATTCGTCTCTCTCAAAATTTTCTGTTTTCTTACTTCAGTCCACGGTTTGCAAGTGTGGTGTTGATGAGCGTAGTGTACTTCGCCATCTGCTTCTTGTCAAGGACATACGACATATAGGTGAGGTTCTTCTCTACAGCCTCGTTCACCTTCTCTGCCTTCTTGTCGGCAGAAGCCTTGGAAGCGTCGAGCATGTCTGTGCGGAACATCTTGTGCACATATTTCACGGCATCCATCTGGTCGATGGTCAGTCCAAGTGTGGTACCCAGACGGCGGATGTTCACATGCATGTCGTAAGCGTCTGTCTCGTGGAACGACTTAGCGTCACTGTTTCCGGCAAATGCCATTGTAATCGTCATAAATGCGACAAGAGTCATAACAATCTTTCTCATAATTCAATTCTCCTATATTTAAATTAAACATTGGGGCTTCTGTTATCCTGTGCCCCGTTATCCTTAGCGGCGCTCGCTTGCGCCTATTCTCTTGTTTTCGGGTGCAAAATTATGCCTTTTGGACATACCCCACAAGCATAAACAGTGAAAAATTCCTCATTCTGCCACCTTTTTTGACCTACATCAAACAACCTGCGATATATCAAGCCTGATATCATACTGCTACCCCTGTACGGCAAGCAAAAGCCTAAGGGCAAGAGTAAGGACAAGCACAAAAAACCATGCAAAAGGGACACTTTCTCGTGTTTTTATTGTACCTTTGCAGAAAAATATAGGAGGAGATAGGAGAAGATAGGAGGAGATAGGAGGAGAGCCCTTCGCCCTTCGACCTTCGACCCTCGACCCCAGAGAAACATTAAGTATAATATATAAAATGGAGCAATCAACCAACAAGTTCATAAGAGCAGAATACAAGCTCTATGACGTGACAGACAGCAAGGCGGAACTCCTTGAGGAGACCAAGCCAAACAGACCGTTTGAGTTTATCAGCGGCATGGGAATAGCCATCGATGAGTTCGAAAGACAGCTTTCGGACATAGAAGAAGGCGAGAGCTTCGACTTCGTGCTCGAACCGGAGCAGGCCTATGGCGAGCATGTGGCAGCAAGGGTATTCGATGTCGACAAGGCTACTTTCTTCAGAAACGGAAAGTTCGACAGCGAATTTATCTACGAGGGAGCCATCGTACCATTGCAGAATGGCGAGGAGAGCTTCTACGGGCAAATAGTTGCCATTGGCGACAAAACCGTCAGAGTAGACCTCAACCACCCATACGCCGGCAGAAGACTCAACTTCAAGGGCAGGATAGTCAGCACCCATGAGGCCACGGCTGAGGAAATGGCGGCGTTCGTAAGCATGCTCAGCGGCGAGGGATGCTGCGGAGGAGGATGCGACAGCTGCTCTGGGGGACACTGCGGAGGACAACACGAAGGACACTGCGGAGGACACGAGAGCGGCCATTGCGGACACCACGACAGCGGCAAGGAGCAACACTGCAAGCACCACGGATGCGGACATCACGGTGAATAACAACAACTGCCACGACTATGCGCAACACTTTCGGAAACATATTCACACTCACCACATTCGGCGAAAGCCATGGCGAGGCCGTGGGAGGCGTCGTTGACGGCATGCCCGCCGGCATTGCCATCGACACTGGCTTCATACAGCAAGAGCTGGACCGCAGACGACCGGGACAGAGCCGCATAACGACAAGCAGGCAAGAGGCCGACAGGGTGGAACTGCTGAGCGGAGTGTTCGAGGGACGCTCTACCGGGTGCCCCATAGGCTTCATCGTAAGGAACACCAACCAGCACAGCCAGGACTACGAGAACATGAGATGCCTCTTCCGACCATCGCACGCCGACTATACATACCAGCAGAAGTACGGCATCAGGGACCACAGGGGAGGAGGACGCTCGTCTGCAAGAATCACCATTGCCAGATGCGTGGGAGGAGCACTCGCCAAGCTGGCTCTCAGGGAGCTGGGCATCACCATACAGGCCTACACCTCGCAGGTGGGCACCATAGCACTGCAGGGCGACTATACATGCTACGACCTGGCTAATGCGGAGACTAACATCGTGAGATGTCCCGACACAATGGTGGCAAAGGAGATGGAAGACCTCATAGCAAGCATCAAGGCCAAGGGCGACACCATAGGAGGCATCATCACCTGCGTCATCAAGGGATGCCCTCCGGGACTGGGGGAGCCGGAATTCGGCAAGCTGCACGCACAGCTCGGAGCGGCAATGCTGGGCATCAACGCCGTGAAGGGATTTGAGTATGGTGAGGGCTTCGGATGCGTGGCCACCAAGGGAAGCCAGCAGAACGATGTCTTCCGGAACGAGGAAGGCAGGATAACAACAGCGTCAAACCACAGTGGAGGCATACAGGGAGGCATCAGCAACGGACAAGACATATACTTCCGGGTGGCATTCAAGCCCGTGGCGACAATACTGCAGGAGCAGGAGACGGTAGACCTGGAAGGCAACCACACAACGCTGAAAGCACGGGGCAGACACGACCCATGCGTGCTGCCAAGAGCCGTCCCAATAGTCGAGGCCATGGCAGCAATGGTAATTCTCGACAACTGGTTAGCAAGCAAGACTGTCAAGCTCTGACAGTCTTGCTTGCTTTATACAACATCATCACACAACGCCAACAATCTCGCTCACCGATGAGCATCCGTGGGCGTCGAGCCATGCGGAGATGCCATTCTTGACCTTCACCGACACGGCAGGGTCAAGGAAGTTGGCCGTACCAATCTCTATGGCCGTGGCACCGGCCATGAGGAACTCTATGGCATCCTCAGCCGTGCAGATGCCGCCAAGACCAACAACGGGTATGCCGACGCCACGCGACACCTGATGGACCATGCGCACGGCTACTGGCTTCACGGCAGGACCACTCAGGCCGCCCGTACCGATGCTCAGACGCGGACAACGGCGCTCTATGTCGATGGACATGCCCATAAGGGTATTGATCAGCGACAGGGCATCAGCACCCTCGGCCTCGCAGGCCTTGGCGATGTCCACGATATTGGTGACATTGGGCGACAGCTTCACGATGAGCGTCTTATGGTATCTCTCCCTGACAGCCCTCACAACACTGGCCGCACCACTGCACGTCACGCCAAAAGCCATGCCGCCATCCCTAACGTTGGGACAGGAGATGTTAAGTTCTATGGCAGGAATGGCCTCCAGGGCATCAATCTTCTCCGCACACAGGGCGTAGGTCTCGGGAGAGTCACCGCTGACGTTCACTATCATCCTCGTATCAATATCCTTGATCTGAGGATAGATATGCTCACAGAAATAATCCACGCCCTTGTTCTGCAATCCTACACAGTTGAGCATTCCACCCGTGGTCTCGGCCATACGCGGATAATCGTTGCCCTCACGGGGTTTTAAGGTAGTACCCTTGACGATGATACCGCCAATCTCGTCCAACGGGACAAGGTCGGCAAACTCAAGACCATAGCCGAAAGTACCCGAAGCGGTCATCACGGGATTCTTCAATTCCAATGACCCAATCTTTACATTTAGAGCTGCCATTTCAATTTCCTAATATTTAACACTGGACCTTCCTTGCACACACACACATTACCCTCGACGGTGTTCTCCACACAACACAGACAGGCACCAAGCCCGCACGCCATAAGGTTCTCAAGAGACACCTCGCACTCTATGCCGCGGCTCTTGGCATAACGGGCCACAGACACCATCATGGGCTTGGGACCGCAAGTGGAGATAAAGTCGAAATGCTCCGACTGCAAGGCCGAATGATTGGTGACAAAGCCCTGCTCGCCCAAGCTGCCGTCCTCTGTAGTGACCAGCACCCTGCCTGCCGCCCTGAACATCTCCAGCTCAAGGAGCTCTGAGCCTGTACGGGCACCAAGGAGAAACGTCGGCTCACCGCCCATCTCCCTAATCTTCCTGCCGAAATACAACAGCGGAGCAACACCTACGCCACCACCAACAAGAAGCACCTTGTCGGAAGGCGAGGAAGGCATGGTGAAACCATTGCCCAAAGGAAGCAGGCAGTTAAGGGTATCGCCGGCGCACAGACGACCCAAGCGGCGCGTGCCGTCACCGATAGTAGCAACGAGGAGCCACAACTCTCCGGCTTCCTCGTCGACATTGTTGATGGAGATGGGACGCCGAAGGAATGTCGAGGGACTATCGTCTACGCGAACCTCAACAAACTGCCCTGGCAGCATCTCCGGCAAACCGTCGGGGGAGGAAAGCCTCAGCAGGACATGCTTCTCGCTCAACCTCTCCACGGAATTCACCTTAAGGTCTATGCAATATTTCTTCATTTCCATATATTATTTAATAATGTGGAACCATCAGAATTCCACCATGAATGTTATCAGTTGCAAAGATAACACAAAATAACTATAACTCTACTTTCGACGGTAGATAAAAGAAGTTAAAAGGAAGAATGGATAAAGAGAGGACAAGAGGGGAATGAGGTTATGAGATTGTGAACATAAGCCTCATTCCCTTGTTACGCCATCTCACTTCTTGGGCACGAAAGTCTCCCAAGTCTGGTCGTCGTAGAATATCCTTATCTCTGCTATCTTACGTTCGGGCTTGTCAATTATTTTGATAGCAGTTTGCCGTTGATTATTTAGTGTCGGACTGACACCCCGCGAGTTTGCAGCAGCCTGAGCGCCTCCAGATAGGGCAGAAGACATGCCGTCGAAGTCTATAGACAGCGGAGCGTTGGCTTCGGCTGTTGCCGGCTTGGGGCTGTCAGCCTGCTGAGAGTCTGTGGCGTACATCTGCCCATGGCCGAAGAGAAGCCAGTCGGAAGATATGCTTGGTATCTTAGTCTTGATAGACTCTACAATGTTAAGGGTAGGGTTTGTCCTACCAGTGAAGATGCTGCTCAGGGTTCCAGGTGACACACCGATGAAGGAAGCGAACACTTGCTGGGTCATGTGCTGGCTCTCCATTACTTTCTTAATTCTATCTTTCATGACTGTCAATTAATGCTGATTAGAGTCAAAAAGGAGCAAAAAAGCCCGATATTATTTCGATTTACAAAGGTAAAGCAAATATTTGGAATTCGCAACCTTTAAGGGAAGAATTTTGTTATTTGAACTTTTGATATTGTATTTTAGATGTTTAAATCTCTAAAGCTAAAAAGCCAAAGCATGGTGTATACAATACAAAACTAAATTTAGACATCTAACAGCCGTAACACCAATAATACATGGTTTTAAGACAAACCACTGGCCTGTAACATGTTATTTTCCCTGCATGATAGAGCAAAAATCCAAATATGCATAAAACAGGTCTCATTTAGCCGTTATAGAATGGTGTTTGATTTACGACGACGATATAAGCCGCTTGTTTTCAGCCGTTTATCTTTTAATAGAGAGAAATGAATAAATTTTCGTTCGGATTTAAAAAATCAGATATTTAAATGTTTAAAATCAAATATTCATATCTGTACGGACGCTCCGTATTGATAATTGTATTTAAAGTTTTAAATTCTAAATATATATTTGTTTGGTTTTGTATACCAAACATTCAAATCTTAAAACATTAATAAATGTGAACGCTAAATTTCGTGCGGCCAAAAAGAGTCATTTTTCTCATTACTGCAATATTTCCGACCAACCTGTCGGAAGCCTCGAAATATTCAATTCTCAGAGCTTTTTCAGCAGGCTCATTCTTCTTGTTTCCAACAAGTTAGGCACAAAAAAAGCGTCCTTGCGGGACGCTTAATCTGGATAAAAACAGTGGCATTTTGCGACGTTTTTCAGTGCAAAATATAAAAAATCAGCTCTTTCATCAGGTCACCAGACGTTGTATTTGTGTTGTCTATGCCCTTACTTCTGGCATCAATTTCCCTAATTTTGGAAATTATCTGCAACGTTTTCATTCCGGAGTAATTTCTCATGCCGGTCATATAGTCCTTGACTCCCCATACTGATTTCAGATCGAGATGCTGCGCAACCGATTTCTCATCGTTCTTGTTCGGCGCATAATAGGCCAGCATCAGGTTCTGGAAGAAATTAAAGAGCAACGGGAGAAACGAGAATAGGGAGCCTGCCTTAGGATTGCTGTCAAAGTATTTGATAATCTGATTTGCCTTCATGACGTTCCTGTTCACAATGGCATCGCGCAACTCGAACGAGTTGAAATCCTTGCTCACGCCAATGTTTCTCTCAACCAGCTCCGGCGTTACCCTACGGTCGTTGTCGGGCAGCGTGATGAGAAGCTTGTCAAGCTCGGATGCCAGACGGCTCAGGTCCGCTCCCACATGCTCGGCCACCATCATCGCACTCTTGCTGTCGATGGTAGCCCCGCGCACCTTGAGGTAGCTCTCCACAAATCCCGGTATCTGATAGTCCCTGAGCTTCTTGCTCTCGAAGACCACTCCCAAGGCCTCGGCCTTGGCGATGATTTTCTTTCTTGCGTCAATTGTTCCGTTCTTATAACACAGTACAACGACTGTTGTGGGAGACGGATTGGAGAGATACTTCTCCAGAGTCTCCAGTCCCTTGAGGTTCTGTGCCTCCCTCACCATGACGAGCCTCCGCCGGGCCATCATCGGGTAGCCCCTGGCCATGTCCACTATCTGCGCCACATTGACATCGGCCCCGAACACCACATCCTGATTGAAGTCGCGCTCGTCGGGAGACAGAGCGTGCTCTGCTATGCAGTCGGCAATCTTGTCGATGTAATAAGACTCCGCACCCATTAATATATAAATAGGTGAGAATATGCCCGACTTTATGTCGCGCATAATATCATCAAAGCTCTTGTTTTTTTTCTTTTCTGCCATTTTTTTCGTACATTTGCAGGTGGGGAGGAATTTCCAAGCCCCACTATGATTGCAAAATTACGAAAATGATTTCATTAAACCTACCAAGTTACCAGATAAAAATATCCGGCAGCGCTGAAAAACCCACCATCTGGGATATTCTGCGCCGCCGTTTCGTCGCCCTTACCCCAGAGGAATGGGTAAGGCAACATTTCGTACACTATCTCATAGAGCATCTCGGCTACCCTACCGCCCTCATGGCAAACGAGACAAGACTGTCCATCGGAGGAAAACAGCTCCGTGCGGACACCGTGGTCTACGACCACTCTCTCCATCCGCGCGCCATCATTGAGTACAAGGCACCAACTGTGAGGCTCAGCCAGAAAGTGTTCGACCAGATTAGCACATACAACATGCTAATGCACGTAGACTACCTGATGGTAAGCAACGGCCTGCAGCACTATTGCTGCAAAATGGATTATGAGAACCAAAAATATTTATTCTTAGAGAATATTCCGTGCTACAATAATCTTTGACAAATCATGCCATATGCCAATAACGTAGAGCTGTGGCACCATACTTAGGACATACCCTCAGACCGTTGACCTTAGACTTCAGACCTTAGACCTTAGTCCTTTGACCTTTGACCTTAGTCCTCAGACCTTATCCAATTGTCACCTGCTTGTCCTCGTATTTCACGATGTGTAGCTCGCATGCTTTGCCGAAGAGGTAGAGAGCCTCCTTGCGCGAGCAGTCGTATTTTTCCTTTAGTGCGAATACGAAGTCCTGTTTGGGCAATGTTTCAGCTTTGTGTTCCTCGAAAATGGCTTTTATTTTTATTGTAAGGTCATCCTTGTTGAACCTGACATGTTTCTTGTGCAGATAATTGAATACTGCAAGTATAAGTATTGTCACGGCGACAATAATAACAACGTTAGTCGTTTCCATAATAATATAGTTTATAGGTTGTTTTTAAAGTGGGTTATGTAACCAGATTGTTTTCAGTTATCTGCAAATATACGTTTTTTTTCGTTAAGTTGTACACTCAAATGACAATTATTTGCGATTTTCTTGAAATTTTCCTGCCAAAAGGAGGTTATGTGAATATTTTTTGTATCTTTGCAAAATAAATCACTTACCTAAACAAACGTATAAACACTATGGAAGAAACGAGAAAAGAGCAGCTTCTGCCCGACCCGGAAACAGGGTCTGACGAAGCAGCGGCCTCCACTTTCGACAGGAACCGCCACATCTTCGGTGCCATCTTCGGTCCTGTCTGCGCTCTGTTAGTATGGTTTACGCCAATAGCCGGCTTGTCGCCCGAAGCCCACAAGCTTCTGGCCGTCATGGTACTTGTGGCTATATGGTGGATAACCGAGCCGATACCTATTCCGGTTACGTCTCTCGTCGGCCCGACGCTTTGCGTTGTTTTCGGCATAGTGAAGATGAAGGAGGCCTTTGCCGCCTTCGCCAATCCGATGATATTCCTGTTCATGGGCGGTTTCATCATTGCCAAGGCGATGATGGTGAACGGTCTGGACAAGCGCATCGCCTACGGCATAATGTCCATGAAATGGGTTGGCGACAGCCCCCGCCGCATATTCCTGGCCATTGGCCTTGCCTGCATGCTCTGCTCAGGCTGGATAAGCAACACAGCCACGGCAGCCATGATGTTCCCCATTGCCCTTGGACTCCTTGAGGCCATCCGCGAGATGATGGCCGCCAACGGCAAGACCATTAACCTGCGCACGTACAAGTATGCTACCGGCCTGATGCTCATGACGGCCTACTCCTGCTCCATAGGAGGAGTTCTCACCCCTATCGGCACACCTCCAAACATCATCATGCTGGGCTTCCTGAGCGAGATGTGCGACCTGCACATATCATTCTTCCAGTGGATGGTATGGGGACTTGTCGCCATGGTGTGCTATTTCGTCATCACCTACATCCTGCTCTACAAGATGTTCCCCTCAGACGTTGAGCACATAGAGGGAGCTCAGGAGTTCATAGGCAACAAGGTGAGGTCGCTCGGCAATTGGACCAGGGCACAGAAGAACACCCTGTTCGCATTCATCGTCGCCGTCCTGCTCTGGGTGACACCAGGTTTCCTGAACATATTCCTCGGCACAGAGAGCGAGGTTCTGAGCACCTACAACAAGCTGTTCCCCGAGGCCATAGCGGCCATGATAGGCGCGCTGCTGCTGTTCTTCCTGCCTGTGGACATGAAGCGCCGCAAGATGACCCTGGATTGGAAGGATGCCGTAGCCGGCGTTGAGTGGGGCACGCTTCTGCTTTTCGGCGGCGGTCTTGCCATGGGCGGCATGATGTACAGCACTGGTCTCTCCGGTTGGATTGGCGGCCAGATAATCAGCCTGCTGGGCGGTGAGCCTTCCGAGCTGCTGCTTGTAGCGGTGTTCTGCGTCATGTCCCTGCTTCTCTCAGAGCTGACATCGCATACCGCAGCCACGAACATGATAGGCCCGCTTGCCATTGGCGCAGCCCTCTCGGCAGGCTTCAGCCCCATTCCCGTGGCCGTTGGCGTTGCTCTGTCGGCCTCACTTGGCTTCATGCTCCCCGTATCGACGCCTCCAAACGCCATCGTCTATGCAAGCGGCTACATACCAATTACAAAGATGATAAAGACTGGTGTCATCATCGATGTCATCGGAATAGCCTGCATCACTATTCCAATAGTGCTGTTCCTCGTGAAGATGATAGCGTAGGGGCAGAGAGGGATGACAAGGCATATAAAGCAGTTAGGCTATATATCTGCTTAAGAATATAGAGTACAAAGGTGGGAAATGCAATTTTCCCACCTTTTAGGTGGATGCAGAACAACTGTGGGGTTGACGTTTCGCAGAATTAACGGAACCCACATTATATATATAAAAAAGGAAAATTATGAGAAAACTGTTTATCACACTTGGATGCGCCCTTCTGACATCGCTCAGCTCGGTGGCGCAAGGTTACTACACTCAGTATTACGCCGACAAGGAACTCCGCTCCAAGGCCGAGGCATGGGTAAAGAGCGGTGAGTGGCGCAATGGATATGACGGCGCAGATCCCCACTCCACGGTCAACGCAGTGGACTTCTACCTGCAATACCATAAGAACCCGTCGCAATGGAAGGCCCTGTTCCAGTGGCTCGCAAAGACCGACCTGCTGGCTCTGCCAAAAGGCAGGCACAACATTGAGGGTAGCAATCTCGTGGCGAGCATCGAGGACGACACCAACGGCGAGCTGTCGACAAAGCGCAGCGAGAGCCACAACCACAAGATTGACTTCCAGTTTGTTGTCAGGGGAGTAGAGAAATTCGGCATCATTGACCACTACACAAGCAAGCCGAGCAGCACGTACCGCCCGGATATCATACACTACGACTACGACGTGACGAAGGCCAAGTTCTACCTCTCAAACCCCAAGGAGTTCTTCCTCTTCTTCCCGCGCGACTGGCATATAGCAAAGATAAACAACGACCTCGGCGACCCAGAGATGAAAGAGAACATCAGAGTAGTGGTGGTGAAGATTGATTATGTTGAATAACCCCTTTACAGCAAATAACAAGACATGGCAATAGGAAAATGGATAGGAGGCTTTCTTGGCTTCATGACAGGAGGGCCGCTGGGCGCCCTTGCGGGATTTGCACTCGGAGCAATCTTCGACCGCGGTATCGACGAGGTAAACCAGCCTTACAACCGCAGCACCTTCGACGGTGACGGCAGCTACGGCCAAGGCACGTCGCAGGAACAGCAATACCGATACCACCAGCAACAGATATACGAGGGACAACGCAACTCGTTCAGGTTCTCGATGCTTGTACTGGCATCATACATCATCAAGGCCGACGGCAAGGTGATGCACTCCGAGATGGAGCTTGTGCGCAGGATGCTGAGAGACAACTTCGGAGAGCAGGCCGTACACGAGGGCGAGCAGATACTGCTGAAGCTCTTCGAGAAGCAGAAGGAAATGGGGGCGGCGCAGTACCGCAGCGTCATCAGCAGCGCCACGACGCAGATAGCCGGCAACTTCGACTACTCTTCCCGTCTGCAGCTGCTCAACTTCCTGGTTATCATAGCACAGGCCGACGGCGTGGTTCACCCTTCCGAGGTGCAGGCCCTACGCGAGGTCACCATCGGCCTACAGCTCTCCATGTCCGACCTTGACAGCATGCTGAACCTCCGCAATGGCGCCACCGACCTTGAAGCCGCCTACAAGGTGCTGGGGGTCTCTCCCGAAGCCACCGACCAGGAGGTGAAGGCCGCCTACCGCCGCCTCGCCCTACAGCACCACCCCGACAAGGTTGCCACGCTTGGAGAAGATGTGCGCAAGGCCGCAGAGAAGAAATTCAAGGAAATCAATGATGCCAAGGAAAAGATTTTCAAGGCCAGGGGCATATAGGCTGAGGATAAGGGACGTGTACCGAATAAGGCTATGCCCAATGGCATAAGAGGGCGCAGCGCAACAAGAATAAGGCATATAGGTCAAAAAGAAATAAGGCAGCAGGCTTCCAAAACGGGATGCCAGCTGCCTTATTTCTTTCCACAAACTTGCATTTAACCAGCCAACACCTACGTGCAAGTAGTCTGTCGGCGGAGTCTTATGTCTGCGAAGATCGGTGTCTGCGGAGAACTCTTTATGCGTCCTCCTCTTTCTTGGTCTTGCGTATGGAGCGTTTGCGCTTTGGTTTCTCCTCAGCAGCCACACTCTGCACTCCTGCCAGCTCTGGGTCGATGAGGATACGTCCGCAATACTCGCAAACGATAATCTTCTTGTGCATCTTGATGTCAAGCTGACGCTGGGGCGGTATCTTGTTGAAGCATCCTCCGCAGGCGTCACGCTGTACGTATACTATGCCAAGTCCGTTGCGCACGCTCTTCCTTATGCGCTTGAAGCTCGACAGCAGGCGAGGCTCTATCTTGGCCTCGTACTCCTTAGCCTTCTCCTTGAGCTTCTCCTCCTCCTCGCGGGTTTCCTGCATAATCTCGTCAAGCTCGCCCTTCTTCTGCTGCAAAGCCACCTTGCGGTCAGCAACCAGTTCCTGAGCCTGCTTCAGGTCGGCATTTCGCTCCTCAATCTTGATGAGCGCATCCTTGATTTTCTTCTTGCACAGCTCTATCTCAAGCGACTGGAACTCTATTTCCTTGGTAAGGGTGTCATACTCGCGGTTGTTCTTCACCTCGTCGAGCTGAGCCTGATACCTGTTCACGCTGGCCTCGGCAGTAAGGATGTCGCCACGCTTCTGCGATACGGCCTGCTGGAACTCGGAGATTTCATTCTCAATCTTCTCCATGCGGGTGTTCAGGCCGACAATCTCGTCTTCCAGGTCCTGCACCTCAAGAGGCAACTCACCCCTAAGAGCTCTTTTCTCGTCGATTGCCGACAATGTTGTCTGAAGATGATAGAGGGTGCTCAGCTTCTCTTCCTCTGACAGGTCTATAAGTTCTTTCTTTGCCATAAATGTTGTTGATATTATAGTTTTATTAGTTTCTATTACCAGTTTACTTGTCAGATATAGACTATCGGATTGGTATTTGTCTTGGTGAGCAGACACCTGACATCGGGGCACTGCTTCTGTATGATATCCCTGAACAGCTCGTTGGTGAACTGCTCGCTCTGGTAGTGCCCGATAACAGCAATCTGTATTTCCTGCTCATGTCCGAAGTACTGATGATAGTGCATCTCTCCCGTCACGAAGGCATCGGCGCCAGCCTTAATGGCCTCGTCGAGCATGAAGTCGCCTGCGCCACCGCATACGGCCACCTTCTCAATGTTCCTTCTGAGCAGCTGGTTGGCACACACGCACTCAACGTCAAAACGCCGCTTGAGCATGACCATAAAGTCATCGGCAGACAAGGGCTCGGGAAGGTTGCCCAAGACGGCCTCGCCACCGCTCACGCCTCCAACTTCCTGCGTGCGGCCAATGAAAGACAGGTCCTCAAGAGACATCTTCTCTGCTATCTTGAAATTCACGCCGCCCATGGCACTATCCATATTGGTGTGCATGGCCACTATGGCGACATCGTTCTTTATTGCCTTGGCAACAGTACGCTGGACATAATCCTCGTCAGTAATTCTCCTGAGCTTGCGGAAAATGAGCGGATGGTGCGCCACGACAAGATTGCACCCGGCGGCAACAGCCTCATCGACAATCTTCTCGTTAACGTCAAGACACAACAAAGCCCCTGAAACCTCCGCTTCTGTCAGTCCTATCTGCAAGCCGGCATTATCATAGTCAGCCTGCAGAGGCAGAGGCGCGAATTGCTCAAGGGCGCTAACCACTTCCTTTATTTTCACGTCAAAAAACTTTTTCTGAACTGCAAATATACTAATAATTGCGGCAACATGCCAAGAAGATCCCAAACAATTAACCTTTTTTACGTTTTTCACCTGTGCAAGCTATCTCTCTACGGCATGCTTCCAGCCACTCCTTACTTCCCCCACTCTCTTTGGCCCGGAACATTTGCAAAAACTCTTACCAGAAGGCAGAGGAGCAGAACGGCAGGGCGGCTTGTGCCGCTCAAACATATACACGAGTGGCCGTGGCGAGATGACTGTCAAGCTCTGTCTCGTCTACGACATGTACCCTCAACGCACGCGACGAGGGAAAACGCTCAAAGAACGGGTCTGCGGAAAGGAAGCACTCCAGTTCTCTTACCGCAGACGAGAGCCTGACATTGGTGACGAAATAGCGTATGGCAGCCGGTGTCGCAGGAACGACCTTCACACCCGCCTTGCCGTCAGAAAGCCTAATCCTCACTACGCATCGCTGGCGCTGGCCGGCCGCCTGGGTGTTGACGGCCAGATTGCACCTCTTGTTTGAGATGGTGACATGCCTGCCATACCTGGAGTTGATGTCGTGCATGAGCTGCCGGAACACCCTGCCGTGCGGCGAGGTGTCGGTGATGCGCTTATGGAATATATAATAATGTATCATCTCGTGGAGGAGCGTGTCATCCAGCTCCTCCTTTGTCCTGTCGTAATGGGAGCTTATTTTCAACTGTAGCCCATACACCCTTGTACCACACGGCAATATGCGCCGTTTCCTGTAAGAGAACTGCCCCATGAAGCTCTTGGCATTTATTACCTTCAAGGCAATGGGCGGCAGCTCTCCTCCAAAACAGAGGGTGTTAAACTCGTCGAACTTGTTTCTCAGGTACTGAACAGAAATCTCCATCGTCCGTGCCTTTATCTTACTGTTTTGCCTGCACATCACGCACCAGTCCCTGGACGCAGAGCCTGATACTCGTCGAAATCATACCTGCGCGCCACTGTTATGGCGACGACGAGCGACAGCACCGAAGCCGACAGCACGGCAATGGTGAGCAGCAAGTCGAAGACCACTGCGGCCGGCACGTCCATGCCTCCAAGCACCATCCCCCACATCATTGCGGGCGAGACACCCACCATGACATTGGCCATGCGCCTCACCTGTGGGATGACATTGGCCTCAAGGGCTCTCCTGACGAAGGTGTTGACAGCCTTCTTGTGGCTGGCGCCATTGCCTATCAGGTAATCATATATCTGCCTGTGGTTCTCCAGCCCCGCATAATAGGCATACAGGGCACGGGCATTGCACGAGGCCACCGTACCGAGGATTATTCCGAAGATAGGCAAAACCATACTGACGCTGAAGGGAGAATCGCTGCCGGTCACCAGCACCAGGACGTACAGTCCCACGACAAGAGTAGCGGAACACATGCCCGACATTACGGGTATCAGGCAACGGCGAGCCCTCAAACGCGAGCGCCAGCATGTCCACAGCGATGCCGCAACGGCCATCAGCACAGACAAGCCCAACGTTACCGCCACGCTGTCGGCCATGGCAGTAAGATACATCACGCCACCAGCCACAGCCAGAAGCAAGGACATGCGGACAAGGGCTACGAAGACCGCCCCCATCACCTTCAGCCTGTAGCGGAACAGAACATAGAATGGTATTGCCAGCAACAACAGACCAGCCAGCACCCCTAATATTGTTATCTTCATATCATTATCGTTTTATCACAGTCAACATAGTCACCACTCTCCGTAACGACGACACAACGCCCGCGCTCAGCCTGACGCCTGAGAAACGACGACATAACGCTGTCGGGACGGTCCACAGGCTCGTCAAGAAGAAAGATACTGCCACCGATGGCAGCGCCAAGGGCAGCCAGAACGAGCCTCACCAGTCTTCCGTCCAGCGAACGCACGTCTGTGCGGAGCACATCCTCCGTAATACCAAGCGTGGCCATCTCAGCCGCTACCGCAGCCTTGGCACACCCCCTGCCCTGAGATGCCGCAATGGCGAGCATCTCGTCGACGACAACAGACAGTCTGCTGACGGCAAGACGCACATCCTGAGGCACATACGACATCGTCTTTCTGAAAAACGGAGCAGAACCCACGGTCACCAGCTCACCGTCGATGGTGACAAAGCCCGACACCACAGGAGCTCTGCCCAATATGGCGTTGACAACAGAAGTCTTGCCGGAGCCTCTCTCTCCGCGGATAGCCGTCACCTCGCCAAGCCTTGCAACAAATGAAAGCTCATGGGGAACAGCCTCTAACTGAACGTTCTTGAATTCGAGCATAATTATTCTTTTCGGGACATGGCTCTCATGGTTCTCATTCCCGGCAACACTGACGGCCATGCCATAACAACGGCAAAGGTAAACATAAAAAACCGAAATAAAGGTATCGTATGCAATCTTTTTCCCTGCACAATAAAGTTTTTCACAAAAAAAATACGTACCTTTGCCTTAGATTTAGGTCAAAAAGATTAAGCGAATTTAAAAACATAATAACTTAGCTGACATGAAGAAACGATTTCTAACCCTGTGCGGCATCCTGATGCTCGCACTTTCCATCATGGCCCAGGGAAAGGCCAAGTATGTTTTCTATTTCATCGGTGACGGCATGGGCGTAAACCAGGTAAATGGCGCAGAGACCTACCTTGCAGCACTGGAGGGACGCATAGGCATCAACGAGCTTTGCTTCCCCTCATTCCCCTATTCTGCCTTCGTAAACACCCAGAGCGCAAGCAACGGCGTCACCGACTCTGCCGCTGGAGGCACCGCTCTCGCCACGGGACACAAGACCAAGAATGGTGCTCTCGGTATGCTTGCCGACCTGACAACTCCCGTGACAAGCATTGCCGACTGGGCTCATGATGCCGGAGCTGCCGTGGGAATAACTACGAGCGTAAGCGTAGACCATGCCACTCCTGCCGCATTCTATGCTCACGTGCCGAGCCGCAAGCAGGCATACGATATAGGCGTACAGCTCGTCAACAGCAACAACGACTTCTATGCAGGCTCTGACTTCGTAAGCCCAGAGAACCCCGACAAGGAGGGCAAGAGCCTCTACGAGCAGGCTGCCGACAAGGGATTTACCATAGCATACGGATATAAGGACTACCAGAAGAAGGCGCGCAAGGCCGACCGCATGATTATGTTCCAGACACAGGAGGCCAACAAGAGAGACCGCTACAGCCTGCCATACGCCATAGACCGCAGCAAGGGAGACCTCACGCTGACTGACATCACAAGGGCTGCCATCAACTTCCTTACAAAGAAGCAGGGAGAGAAGGACGGCTTCTTCCTTATGGTGGAGGGCGGAAAAATCGACTGGGCATGCCACGCCAACGACATGTGCTACATCAAGGAACTAATAGATATGGACAACGCCGTGAAGGTGGCATACGAGTTCTACCAGCAGCACCCCGACGAGACGCTAATCGTAGTGACAGCCGACCACGAGACTGGCGGACTGGTACTCGGACGGAAGGGCTATGACCTGCACCTCGACGTTGTGGGCAACCAGCGCATGAGCATCGAGAAACTTGGCAAGGAACTGCACAAGCTGCACGACAAACATGGGGAAAAATACAACTGGGACATCGTGAAGGCTTTCCTGGCCGAGAACTTCGGCTTCTGGACCAAGGTATCGCTCTCCGACGCGCAGACCACACGCCTGCAGGAAGCATTCAACAACATCATGAGCGGAAAGGGGCAAAGCACTGAAACGCTCTACCAGAAGGATGACGAGCTGGCAACTACCGTCCGCAAGATACAGGCCGAGTGCGCACTCGTAGGATGGCAGACGGGCGGCCACAGCAATGGCTACGTGCCATGCTTCGCCATCGGAGTGGGCGCAGAGCAATTCCATGGACGTATAGACAACACGGAAATATGCAAGAATATCGCAACAGCCGCAGGATGGAAACACTAAGCGGCAACGTTGACGGAAAACAGTAACAATGACAAACGACACACAAACCAGCACACCCACACGGAGCATATTCCAACGCCCCGTGTGGGTTGCTGTATTCGCCATTACGGCTGCCATGGTATGGGGATGGGCATATCCTCTGATAAAACTCGGATTTAGAGAATTCGGCATCACGCCAGACATGACGGGGAGCAAGATGCTGTTTGCCGGCATACGCTTCTGCCTGTCTGGACTCATCATCCTCGCCGTAGCAAAAGCCATACACCGGCCATTCGCCCTTGGCAAGACTTCCGATAGCTGGTACGTACTCTTATTCTCGCTCCTCAACACCACCCTACACTACGCATTCTTCTATTTCGGCCTGTCACACTCTGAGGGAGCAAGGGCTGCCATACTCAACTCCATGAGCGTGTTCACCGTAGTTGTGCTGGCATGCATGTTCTTCAAGAGCGACCGCATGACCACACGCAAGATTACAGGCTGTGTCATCGGAATACTCGGAGTGCTGGCACTGAACCTCGGAGGCAAGGAAAGCGGGCATTTCACATGGCTTGGCGACGGCATGATAATACTCAACGCCCTATGCTCTGCCTTTGCATCGCTGATGACCAGAGGGCTTGGCAAGCGCGTTGACGTATTCGTAGGCACAGGCTACAGCCTTGCGGCAGGCGGTGCCCTGCTCATAATTCCAGGGCTGGCCATGGGAAGCACCCTACCCCACGTGTCACTCTGGGGAATTGTCATTCTCGCCCTGCTCATAGCCATATCCACGATAGGCTTCACACTCTACAACAAACTGCTGACATGCAACCCCGTAGGCAAAGTCGCTATCTACAACTCGCTCATACCGGTAATAGGAGCCGTCAGCTCATGTCTGTGCCTTGGAGAGACCTTCTACTGGAAGTATGCCATAGCAGGGGCGTTGGCCACAACGGGAATATATATCATCAATAAAGGAAAATAACAGCTATTATGTAGGCTATCCCGATATTTTTTCTTACTTTTGCACCTATACCACACCAACAAAGCCACATGAACACCAACTACTTGCTTCCCGCCGAGTGGGAACGACAGAGCGGAGTGCTGCTTACATGGCCTCACGCCAATACAGACTGGAAACCCTATCTCAAGGACATAACGACAATGTTCGTAGACATGGCAAGGGCCATCGCAGACAGAGAGAGATTGCTCATCGCCACGCCCGAGACAGACATGGTGGGCACGCTGCTCCACGCTGCCCTATCTCCGCAGGCCATGGCCAACGTCAGGATTGTGGAGTGCGACTCCAATGACACTTGGGCACGCGACCATGCCCCAATTACTCTCACCGCTACCGACGGTCAAAACCTGATGCTCGACTTCCAATTCAACGGATGGGGCAAGAAGTTCGGTGCAGAGAAGGACAATGCAATAGGACGAAACCTCCACGCGGCAAACGCCCTGCATGCGCCAATGGAGAACCATCTGGACTTCGTGCTGGAAGGAGGCGCCATAGAGAGCGACGGACAAGGAACCATAATGACAACATCACAATGCCTTCTGGCTCCTAACCGTAATCAGCCACTCGATAGGCAGGAAATAGAACTTGAGCTAAAACGCAGACTAAGGGCACAGAGGGTGATATGGCTAGACCATGGCAACCTCGAAGGCGACGATACCGACGGACATGTTGACACCATAGTAAGGATGGCACCCGACAACACATTATTATATATGGGCTGCGATGATACCAACGACAGCCAATATGATGACCTGAAAGCACTCGAGCAGCAGCTGAAGGAGCTGAGAACAACCGACGGCAAGCCATACAGACTGCTGGCACTACCATCGCCCACACCAATCTACGACGATGGAGAACGGTTGCCTGCCACATACGCCAACTTCCTCGTCATCAACGGAGCTGTCCTGATGCCTACATACCGTCAGCCAGAGAACGACACCAAGGCAAAACACATCATAGCGCAAGCCTTCCCTGACAGGCAGATAGTCACCATCGACGCATGCACAGCCATCAGGCAGCATGGCTCCATACATTGCCTGACAATGCAGTTCCCTGAAGGCGTTTTATAAAACAAATAATAACTATAATAGAAAACGGAAATGAGAGAAATACGCATAGGACTGCTACAGCAGCACAATACCGCAGAACAGAGGGACAACATGCTAAGGCTTGCCGAAGGCATTGCAGACCTCGCAGGCAGAGGGGCGCAGCTCATCGTGCTGCAGGAACTGCACAACGGACTCTACTTCTGCCAAACGGAGAACGTTGACCTCTTCAATCTTGCCGAGCCGATACCCGGCCCGTCCACAGAGTTCTATGGAGAGCTGGCACGCCAGTTCGGGGTAGTAATAGTAACATCACTCTTCGAGAGAAGAGCACCGGGACTATACCACAACACGGCTGTGGTGATAGAGAAAGACGGCAGCATAGCCGGGAAATACCGCAAGATGCACATACCTGACGACCCCGCATACTACGAGAAATTCTATTTCACACCCGGTGACCTTGGCTTCAAGCCCATCGACACCAGCGTAGGCCGTCTCGGAGTTCTCGTCTGCTGGGACCAGTGGTACCCGGAGGCTGCACGCATCATGGCTCTGCAGGGAGCAGAAATCCTCATATACCCCACGGCAATAGGCTATGAGAGCAGCGACACGGCAGACGAACAGCAACGGCAGCGCGAAGCATGGACTACCGTGCAGCGCGGGCATGCCGTAGCCAATGGACTGCCTGTAGTCTCGGTAAACCGCGTAGGCCATGAGCCTGACCCCAGCGGACAGACCAACGGCATTACGTTCTGGGGCAGCAGCATGGTTGTAGGTCCACAGGGAGAACTCCACTACCGTGCCTCCGACAACGAGGAAGAGAGTATTGTCGTCGACATAGATCTCGACCACAGCGAGCACGTCAGAAGATGGTGGCCATTCCTGCGCGACCGCCGCATAGATGATTATCACGACATTCTGAAAAGGTTTGCATACAGAGAATAATATTATGTGGGATGCTTTTATCCCACCAGCAAAAATGATTTAGCCTTCTCAGACGCAATGCATTGCAACCCCCAACGCAATGCATTGCATCCGCTCCTGCAAGCGTTTGCGAGGAAAGGCGCCCTCATTTAGGAATTCCTTCCCATTGTTTTTCCCACTTAAGAATGGTTTTTCCTGTAACTACTTACAGCCAAAATCCCCATAGTTGCGGCAATAATAAAGAGAGCGAGAAGCTGATGGGCAACACTGAGGAAACCACCACCACGTACGAACACAGTACGTATGGCATCAACGAAGTAGTGCATAGGATTTATGTACGTGGTGAGATAAGCAACATATGGCATGGAACGCACAGGAGTAAAGAGCCCGCTGAGCAGGAGCATACATACCACAAAGAACCACATTACGAAGACCGCCTGCTGCATGGTATCGCTATAATTAGAGATGACAAGTCCGAAACTGCTCCAGAAGAGGGCCAGCAGCATAGCCAAGGCAAAGACAAGCCATAAAGGTCCCTGACAAGTAATGCCATAGATCGCCCACGAGAGCACCAGGCAGACAACAATGACGAAGAGTGCTATCAGCCAATATGGGATAAGCTTGGCAAGAATGAATATCCATTTGGGCACAGGTGTGACATTAATCTGCTCTATTGTACCAGTCTCTTTCTCACCGACAATATTCAGCGTGGGCAGAAACCCACACATAAGCATCATTACGATGGCAAAGAGAGCTGGTATCATAAACACCTTGTAATTGAGATTCTTATTGTAAAGGAACAGAGTTGAGACCTTCGACTGCATGGCCGTTACCGTGGGGCTGACATGTGCCATAACTATCTGCGAGAGATATGTGCCTCCCATAGAGCCCTTAGTTCCATTGACTGCATTGGCGGCTATGAGAACCCTTGGGGACCGTCTCTGGGTGATGTCACGGCTATAGTTCTTAGGAATGACCAGCACCACATCGGCGTCCATCTTCTCGATATCCTTCAGAGCCGCATCATACGTAGGTTTCTGACCGTTGAAGACGAAATAGCTGCTTGCCTCTATGCTCTGTACAAGCTGACGGGACAATGTGGAGCGGTCGTTATCTACTACATCCACCCGTACATTCTTAACCTCCTGAGTCATCACCCACGGCATCACGCACATCATCATAATCGGGAAAATGATGATGAGACGTGGCAGGAACGCGTTACGGCGTATTTGCAGGAACTCCTTTTGTATGAGATATTTCAGCATAATCTGTTCTTGAATTTTGCGAGTGCTACTAAGAGAAGGAATATTGCCATTGCCGAAAGAACAAATATCTCACCGACAACATCTCTAATATCCACTCCCATTATCATGAGTTTGCGCATTGCCTGAATATAATATCTCGGAGGCACCAAGGCAGCAATCCATCTCAACACCTCCGGCATAGATTCAACAGGGAATATCATGCCCGAGAGCATCACTATGGGTACCAGCAATACCATCGCCGAGAGCAGCAATGCCATTAGCTGTGTAGTCGCAATGTTTGAAATCAACAGTCCCAAGGATAATGCAAGTATGATGTATATAGTGGAGACAACGTATATCCAGGCTATACTGCCAGCCAAGGGCACATCAAGCACATAGCGCGCCATGAGCAGGATGGTGGTCAGTATACCAAATGCCAGGACGAGATACGGCACAACCTTGGCTATGATAATCATCAGTGGTCTGACAGGCGACACCAGCAGCACTTCCATTGTTCCCCGCTCTTTTTCGCGGACTATAGAGATGGAGGTCATCATGGCACAGACAAGCATCAGCAGCATTCCAAGGATAGCGGGCACGAAATTGTAGGCAGAGCGCATAGAAGGGTTATACAGAAGCCTCACACCCATGTCCCTCTCCAAGAGAGAGGGGAGCAAGTTACTTTCAAGCCCGTCGGTAGTGAGGATTTTTGTTGCGTAGTTCACCCACTGCCGTGCCATATTCGGGTCTGCGCCATCCACAATCAGCTGTATTCTCCTTCCCCCACTGCCTGCAAGCATATCATCTCCCCTGTCTTTTGGAGAGGAGCCAAATATGAGGCATAAATCCGCCTTCTGGTTGCGTATGAGACGTTCAGCGTCCTTGGGTGTATTTACAGTCTGCGTTACGGTGAAATATTCAGATTGCGAGAGCCTCTCCACAGCCCTTTGCGTCTGCAGATCCATTTGTGATGTCACTACCACTGTGCGCACATTCTTCACGTCGGTAGTAATGGCAAAGCCGAATATCAGCATCAATACCACAGGTATCCCGAAAAGTATGAGCGTCGTGCGTTTGTCACGCTGGATATGCCGTATTTCCTTTATTACAAATGATACAAACTGTTTCATACCTGTTCTCTCTTTGCCTTTCTTGCGAGATAAGTGAATACATGGTCCATATCGGGCTGGTTCAGATTGGCTTTCAGTTCTCCGGGAGTTCCCAATGCACTAATCTTGCCATCCACCATGATGCTTATTCGGTCGCAGTATTCAGCCTCGTCCATATAGTGGGTCGTTACAAATACTGTAATGCCCCGATTGGCGGCATCATATATCAGCTCCCAGAACTGCTGGCGGGTAGCAGGATCTACACCTCCGGTCGGTTCGTCGAGGAAGACAATGTCCGGCTCATGGAATATGGCAACAGAGAAGTCGAGTTTCTGCTTCCATCCAAGCGGCAACGAGCCAACCAGGTCGTTACGGTGCTCTGCAAAATGCAACCTTTCCAGAAAAATTTCTGTCTTGTGCGAGATATCATCGTCACGCATACCATATATTCCACCAAACAGCCGGAAATTCTCAGCCACCGTGAGGTCTTCATAAAGCGAGAACTTTTGGCTCATGTAGCCAATGTGTTTCTTTATCTCCTCATACTCCGTGCGGATGTCATACCCCGCCACCTTTCCACTGCCACTCGTCGGCTGGTTTAGTCCAGTGAGAATGTGCATGGCGGTTGTCTTACCAGCACCGTTCGCACCAAGAAAGCCAAATATCTCGCCACGGCGGACACTGAAACTGATGTCATCAACGGCATGGAATGCACCGAAAGCCTTGACAAGATGCGACACATCTATGACATTCTCCTCTTGCCGCATATTCCCACGGTTATGGCGCTCTATTACAGGAGGGGTGAAAATACTGGCAAAGCGGTCAAGGATGACCTCCGGGGTATCAACACCCAGCAATCGTCCTTCTTTCAGAAATGCTACCCTCTCACACTGCCTCACCTCGTCAAGATATGGCGTGGCGGCAACGATGGTTATGCCACGCTCCTTGAGCATGGCAAGCATTTCCCAGAATTCCTTACGACTTACGGGATCCACCCCTGTGGTAGGTTCGTCAAGGAACAGGACACTGGGCTGATGCACCAATGCGCACGACAATGCCAGTTTTTGCTTCATGCCGCCCGACAACGCCCCTGCCTTGCGGTCACGGAACCGCTCTATCTGACTGTATATCGCCTTAATGCTTTCGTAGCCTTCATCTATAGTTGTATTGAAAAGCGTTGCAAAGAACTGCAGGTTCTCTTCAACAGTCAGATCCTGGTATAGCGAGAAGCGTCCGGGCATGTAACCAACCCTCTGGCGTATCTTCCTCATCTGTCTCACCACGTCTAAGCCATCCACGGCCGCCTCACCGGCATCGGGCAACAGAAGGGTGCAAAGTATGCGGAACAACGTTGTCTTGCCAGCTCCGTCTGGACCTATAAGGCCGAACAACTCACCCTTGTCTACAGAGAATGACACATCGGAAAGCGCCATGACATTGCCGTAGGACTTGCTGATATTATTTACTGCAATCATATACAATGAACTTCACTTCCCCATACATACCTATTTTCACATACCCATCGTTCTCTATTGCCACCTTCAGGGCATAGACAAGGTCAGCACGCTCATCATCGGTCAGTATTGTCTTGGGTGTAAACTCCGAGCGGTTTGATATCCACGTTACCTTTCCATGATACTCTTTCTTCTGCCCATCCCCATAATCAGCATAGACAATGGCATTCTGCCCAAGTTTTATATTCCGCAACTGTGTTGATGTGACATATGCACGAATAAACATGCCCTCAGTGTCAGCCATCTTGAACAGCGGTTTGCCTGTTGACACATACTCGCCACGCTCAACGTACTTCTCAAGCACTGTACCCTTTGCCGGTACCTTTATGTGGCACTTGCGCAACTGGTCACGCAGCTGGTCTTCCTGCACGTATGCAGCATCCATCTGCCGCTGAAGCGAATTAGTCGTCACCGTCAGCGACGATATCTGCGCGTCAAGCTGGTGTTGCAGCACTTCTACCTGACTGTTGGCATCATCAAGCATCTTGCTTGGGGCCGCTCCGTCTGCCACCAGCTCACTATATCTCTGCTGGTCTTGTTTGGCTTTTGCCAACTGCTGCCGTGTAGCAGCAATCTGCTTCCCAATCTCAGGTTTCTGACTCTGATAGACACTCTTTGCAGCCACAGCCTGCTTCAGTTTCAGCCAAAGTTGTGTGGTGTCAATGAGTCCCACTTCCATTTCGGGTGCGACAATATCCCCTTCCTCCACATTGAGACGCACGAGGATTCCAGGCTGTTCAGCATATATTGTAGTCTCCGTAGCCTCAAACACACCCGTAGCGTCGTATTCTTTTTCCTTGTTACCGCAGGCGTTCAGCAACAGAACGATTCCTGCCATAGCCAATATCTTTTTCATATTCCGTTATTGATTAGTAGTAAACTTCAAGTCATAGATTTCTTTCAGCATTTCAATCTCGTGCATGGTCTGCTGGACGCGTGCCCTATTCTCGTTGTTTATTTCCTTCAAAAGGTCATTCACGTCGATAATACCATGAGAGAGCTTCGACTCAGCAGCCTTGCGTACCGAGGAACGTAGTGCTATTATCTCATCGTCTTCCTCCATCAGCTTCCGGTAACGGCTGATATTCTCGCTCTGCTGTATCTGCTCCAGCCGGTTGTCAAAAACAAAACGCTCGCGGCTCACTTCTGCGTTTTCTCTTTGCATCTGTATCTTCGCCTTGTCATTCTTGCGTGTGTACAGTGCCCCGATGTTCCACGATATCCTTGCGCCTATCATGCCGTTCCATGAGAACTTGCGGCTCATCATGTCATCAAACAGGTTATACCCCGGATAGCCATAATAGCCTTGGGCAAAAACACCCAGCCGTGGCATCAAGGCTGCATCAAGTGCCTTTTCCTGACTGTCCGCCAGTCGCAACTGTGCCTCAATGGCCAGCAACTCGGGACGATTGTTGACAAAAGGCTCCGTCTGCTCTGGGATTGCCGGTTTTACTGCCTCTCTCATATCAATGCCACAGAATGTTGACAGTATCCTGACAAGAGCTGTCCGTTGCGATTTCAGGCTTGTCAGCTGCTGTAGGACGGTAAGCCGCTCTGCCCGGACGTTCAGATAGTCGCTCTCTGCTGCCGTTCCACTCTTTAGCATAGAGGCAAGCTTCTTCTCGTTGCCTTCAAGAACATGCTGTAGATCCTCATTCAACTTTATCTGCTCATCTACAAGAAGGAGCGAGAAATACATCTCGTTCACACGCTTGCGTACATTATATATATTGACCCTATTCTGGGCCGATTGCAACTCACCCTGACGGAGTGCTACTTCCTGCCGTCTCTTTATGTCTCCTCCGTCATACACGGTCTGTTGCACGTCTATGCCCACCCGGTATTGTTCCTTCTTCATCCCTTCCATGCTGATGTCCATCTGCCTATATAGCTCCACCATCTCGTCAGGGAATGCCGTAACGTCACTTTGCAGCGTAGCCTGAGCTGTGGCAGACACTTGCGGAAGCCATCTCTTTCGGATGTTCGACACCGTCAGCTCCATAGTCTTTTCTATCAGCCCATAATGCCTTATTAGCGGATAGTTAGCCTCCGCTGCCAGCTGGCATTCTTCCAGTGTCTGGCCCACGGCAAACATGGGCAGCATGAAGAGTAGAGAAAACAAGTATTTCATAATTGTGTTATTGTAACCTGTTTGCAAAGATAGTGTTTTTCCATCATACAACCATTATCCATAGGATGAATAATATGCTCCTTTTGTTCGAATTTCAATATAGGTAGGGGCAATAAAGCAAATTGTTTCAGATAATAATTGGGTCATCATACATTTGGAGTGATTACCACTTATTGTTGCAAGGCCATGGTATATTACTTTCATTGCTGATAAGGTTAATAACCTTGCGGCCGTAAGGTTATTAACCTTGCAGCCTTAAGGTTATTAACCTTATCAGTAGTGTTACCATATTCATTGACTATGACAGATATATTTGAATCACCTCAAGAATAGTATTCTATAAGACCTCACCCCACATTTCGGATGAGCAAAATAGTTCAGGCGTATAACAGGCGATACATCAGGAGAATACCACATGGTGATGAAGAAAACGGACTAAAGTCCGCCTGACTTTCGCAGAACATGCTCGAAAAGTCCCTGACAAGCATCCTCCAGCAACTCTATGACAAGCTCGAAGCCACGGTCACCGCCATAGTATGGGTCAGGAACAACGGAATGGCTTGGATGATGCGTGGCAAACTCCGTCATCATATGAATCTTGTCCCTCTCCTCCTGACCTGCGGCCATAGCAGCCACCTCGTGATAGTTCTCGCGGTCCATAACAACTATATAGTCAAACCTGCGCAAGTCGTCACTACATATCTGACGTGCTCTTGTCGAGAAATCATAGCCATGGTCGGCACCGTGGCTGCGCATGCGTCTGTCTGGCAGTTCACCGACATGCCATGGTCCTATGCCTGCGGAATCTATCTCAAACAACTGTGAGGCATTGTTCTTCTCTACGATATGCATCATTATGCCCTCGGCAGCCGGCGACCGGCAAATATTTCCGAGGCATACGAAGAGTACTGACGTGTGTTTGCGGCAATTATCGTGCTTTGACATATAAGTGTTGATTGTTTTATGTTTCTTGCTGGTATAATAAAAATCCCCGCAAATATGTATTTGCAGGGATTTTCTGTAGGGGTGCCCGGTGGGACTCGAACCCACGACATTCAGAACCACAATCTGACGCTCTAACCAACTGAACTACGGGCACCATGTTGTTTTTGTTTAGCGGGTGCAAAGGTACGGGAAATATTTGGTTCCACCAAACAATTCCCGCACTTTTTTATAAAATTGATGTTATCTTGCTGGCTGTGCAGGTGCTGCGGGAGCTGCAGGAGCAGCCTCTGTAGCTGTCTTGGCATCGGCAGCCTTAGCATCAGCAGCCTTTGGGGCAGCCTGCTGGCTTGCGCCAAATCCCTGAGTGTTGGTAGGATTGGTAGCCTGGTTCTGGATGGCAGCCTGCTCCATAACGCTCTGCTCTGATGCTGCGGTAGGGGCAACATATGCGCAAACGACACTGAACACAACCATCAGCGCTGCGAGACACCATGTAGTCTTCTCTACGAAGTCGGTAGTCTTGCGTACACCCATAATGGCATTTGATGATGAGAAATTAGAAGCGAGACCGCCTCCCTTTGATTCCTGAATGAGCACGATACCTATCATGAGGAGTGCCACCAGTACAATCAGTACTACGAATAACGTGTAAACCATTTTTTTTTACTTATTTGTTTTATTGTTTATTATCAGTTTTTCGAGAAATCGAATTTGGTCTGCAAAGTAAGCATTTTTTTTTGGATAATTCAAATTTAAACGGTTAATTATTTCAAGAGCCTTTGAATATCTGCCTTGTTTGATGTAAATTTTGGCCAAAGTCTCTGTGAAATATCCGTCTTCGGCATCTTTCTCGCCTTCATTTGCATTTTCCTGAACATCCGGAACAAAATCCGGCTCAACATTCAATTGTATTTTTCCACCCTCATTAAATATGAAATTATCTATCAAATCCTGGCCTTTCAGCTGTGGTGCTGGTGTGGTGTTTGCGTCCTCATCCGTCTCAGCTTCGAGCAGATAAGCTACGTAGTCGACAGCGGCATCAGCAGGTGTGGGTTTCCGTTTCCTGGACTTTTCCTGCTGTTCATCTGTTGGAATAGAGTCAAGGAAATTGTCGATGAGCGAAATGGTTCTGTCTTCTCCCTGTCCTTCCTTTCCTGTCTGCCCATTACCCTTGCTTGTTGCCAGCCTATAGTGCGCAGCCTCTACTATATTGAAGAGCACCCTTCTGTCAGTTATGTACACGGCAGCCTTCCGGAGCTCCTCATCGAACGACTGGTCGTGCAGCAGATAAAGGTTTTGCAGCAGCAGGATTCGTGCCGTCTGGTAGTATGGATGGAGCGCAAGAAGACTTCGGAGATCATACAATGTCTCCTTGTCCATTTGTTCCGGATGTCTTATAAGCTCGGTTATGTCCATAGTCTTCTACCAGTTGGCTACTGTTGCGTTGAAAATCTGGTCTGTAAGGTCTTTCACCATTTGCGTGACGAGTTCCTCCTGCACGGCGTTCAGGCTTTTCGTGGTCTCGTATGTTGTCGTTGCCGTAAACTGTTTCTCGAAGTCCTCCGCATGGTTGGTGTTGTTTGTAAACCTCACGTTCACCGTCATGGCAAGCTCCGTCTGTGCCGAATAGCCCTCAGACGATACCGACTTGTTGCGCTGTGTATATTGTGTTATCTCGCCCTCTATCACCATGTCTCCTCCCTTCTTCACCTGTTGCAGCTTTGTATGGTTGGCATAGAGGTCCTTCAGCTGGTTGTTGAACATCGGCGCCATTGGTCCCCAGATATATGTGCTTCGGTTTGGGAAGTCTGCGATGCGTATAGTCTTCACCTTGGCATAGTCTATGCTTGCCATGTTGAACTTATACGACACGGAACAGGCAGCGAGCAGCGCCAGCACCATGACTGTCGCCGCCGAGGCAAATATCTTACCTGCTGTGCGCGGGTTTCTCTTATTTGTTGTCCTTGCTGTCGAGTCCATATTGTTTAATTTTTCTGTATAACGTACGGTCGCTTATGCCCAGTTCGGCAGCTGCGAGTCTTCTGTTTCCTCCGTTCCTGTCGAGAGCCTTCTCTATAGTCTGGCGACTCAGGTCACTAAGGTTCAGGTTGTCGGCCACGGCACCCTTGGTTTCTGAAGCCTCATTGGTAATCTCCTCTGCCTCTACGAAGTCAGGCTGTATATGCCTGTGCTTGTATGGGGTATCGACATATGCTATGTGTGTCGATGGATTGTCGCTTGAGATGTGCCTTGCCTCGTCTATCTGCTTTCGCAGGGTATTAAGGTCCCGTCTGAGGTCAGAGACATTTCCCCGCAGTTCATAGAGAATCTTGTAGAGTATCTCCCTCTCGCTCTCGAACGAGTGCTGTCCCGGCTGGTCCACCATAGCAAGCTGCATGCTCTCCGGGTCCTGGGGTATGTAGTTGCTGAGCACCTGTGCGTCGATTTCCCTTTTCTCGCTCAGCACCGACATCTGCTCTGTTATGTTCTTCAACTGCCTGACGTTTCCCGGCCATTTATATCTTAGCAGCATCTGCTTGGCCTCCTCGGTAAGCGTAATCTTGGGCAGTCGGTATTTCTCTGCCATCTGCATGGCAAAGAGTCTGAACAGCAGTACAATGTCGTTTCCCCTATCACGCAGCGGTGGCATCTGTATGGGTATGGTGTTGAGCCTGTAGTACAGATCCTCACGAAATCGTCCTTCTGAAATAGCCTTCCGCATGTTCACGTTGGTAGCGGCCACTATGCGCACGTCGGTTTTCATTATCTTCTGTCCGCCCACACGTATGTACTCTCCTGTCTCCAGCACCCTGAGCAGACGTGCCTGCGTTGCTATGGGCAGTTCTCCCACCTCATCGAGGAAGATAGTGCCCTTGTTTGCTATGCCAAAATATCCCTCGCTCTCGCCCACGGCTCCTGTGAACGAGCCTTTCTCATGTCCGAAGAGTTCGCTGTCGATGGTTCCCTCGGGTATGGAGCCACAGTTTATGGCAAAGTATCTCTCCCTGCGCCTGGGACTGTTGTCGTGGATTACGCGTGGTATGATTTCCTTTCCCACTCCGCTCTCACCGACTATCAGCACGCTGAGGTCAGTAGGTGCCACCTGCAGAGCCACGTCAAGGGCATGGTTCAGGGCATCGCAGTTGCCCACGATGTTGTATCTCTGTTTAATATTCTGTAGTTCGTCAGTGTTCATTTGGTGACAAAATTACTAACTATATTCGAGAAAAATTCATTTTGGCATAAAAAAGTTGCTGTTATGCTACTTCTGTTGCCTGTTGGCTCTCGATGACTTGTCGAACTTTATGAGCAGAAGTCCTATTCCTGTCCATACCAGTTCCCTTATTCTCACAATGAGAGCGACGAAGATACCTCCGCTTGCTGATACTCCGAGCCTGGTGGTCGACATAAGGAATCCTCCCTCGCGTCCCACCAGCTGCAGTGGCATGAAGAACAGCATGTTGGCGAAGAGCGTTGTGAAGGCTATGATAAGTATGCATTGCACGTAGCTGATGCCAGGATTGATGACGAGCAGTATGAAGTACACCTCAAATGCCGAGAGTATGCGGCACACCAGCTCAAGCAGCACTGCGACAACAAACCTTCCAGGACTCTGGCTGTGCAAGGCAGCAATCTGCCTGTCGATGGTGTCGAGCTGCTCGCGGTGCTTGTCGAGGAAGGGCTGTGCCCACTTCTTGATGAACGGCAGATGGCGCAGTAGGTTCATAGCCCTGTTGGCAAGTCCCTTGCGGTAGCCGATAATGAAGAACCACAGTCCGAGCAGGCAGAAAGCCATTGTTGCCGTCAGCAACATGCCCATGAAGACATTGACGGGCTGCGTCGCCACATATAATATAATAGAGACGAACCAGAACCAGAAGTGACTGAAGATATGCGTCATGGCATAGAGGATGACCGACGACGACGCACGCTCGGTACCAATCTTCGGCGCCAGCTCCATAACCCTGTAAGGCTCACCGCCCATCAGGCCTCCTGGTGTGGCATAGTTGAGTGCAAATCCCGAGATGGTGATTTTGTACAGCCACCAGAACTTCACTCCCGGCTTGCCTCCGGCATTTATTATGAGATACCAGGCCGAGGTGTTGAAGACATACAGGAATGCCCACAACGCAAGAACGGCCAGAAACCAGTATCCTGCATGGCGCAAGCCCTGCCACACCTGCTCGAAGTCAAGCTGCGTGACCATAATCACCAACACGGCGATTCCAAATGCGAAGAACGCATTCTGATACTTCTTGTTCATCCGTTTTACTGCTGTCGCTCCTTGATTGCGTTTTCGTGCTTCTTCGGTATCGAGAACCTTACTTTCTCGCTTTCGTCCCTCTTCTCATGATAGAGTTTCGGCAGCGGATTGGCATACGGTTCGTCATAGTCCTTGCCATTGCGGAAAATGTCTATGGCCGTGAATATTGCCTGTCTGAATGCCGTCTCGTTGGCCTTGCCCAGTCCCGCAATCTCGTAATGGGGGTTCATGTCGGCCGAGGCAACAACTACCGGCAGCCCAGCCATGCAGTTGACAAGGCGTTCTGGCGAAAGGGCAAGCAACGGAGCCACGCCCTGGTCGTGATACATGGCCAACACGCCGTCGAAAGCCTCGTAGTCGCCCTGTCCGAAGAAGGTACCGGCGTCATACGGTCCGAACACATTTATTCCCTTGTCGGCCAACTGCCCTATGACGGGCATTATGACCTCCTTCTCCTCCTTGCCTCCGTTGGCGCCATCCGGATTGAGCGACAGGACGGCAATGCGTGGCGAGGAGACACGGAAACACCTTCTTAATGCGGTGTGGAATGCCGTCAGCTTGTCGCTGAGCCTCTCGGCAGTCACTGCCCCGGCTACTTCTTTGAGTGGGACGCCGTCCGTCAGCAGCACCATGCGCATGCGGTCATTAACCATCATTCTGAGTCCCTTGCGCCCATCACCCAGGCATGTCTCGACATACTCGAAGTTACCAGGGAACTGAAATTCCGCCGGCTTTATATTGTCGCTGCTCTGGGGGGCAAGCACCAGAACGTCAAAGTGTCCGTCCTTGAAGTCGGCTATAGCCCGGTCCATGGCAGCCAGTGCCGCCTTTCCCGCCTCCGGGGTGTCGAGTCCCATGTCCACCTTCACCTCCTCATCAAAAGTGGCTATCATGTTTATCCTGTCATCCTGGGCTTCGGCGGCATCAGCTATGATGGTGAAGTTGGCCTGCATGTTGAGCGCCTTACGGTGATAGGCGGCCACCTTTGGCGAGCCATAGATGATGGGCGTGCACAGCTCCAGTATCTCTGGTTCTGCAAAGGTTCTAAATATCAGCTCATATCCAATTCCGTTGGTGTCACCATGCGTGATGGCCACACGAATTTTCCTGTTCTCCATTATATAATATATATTATTGTAATTATTCAAGTTTTGCTATTGCCCCACCTTGTCCAGGTTCCGCATTTACTTGCGGGCCGTACTCAGCAGTCCGCAGGCGGCATAGATGTCTTGTCCGCGGCTCGCCCTGATGGTGGTGAAGATTCCGTGAGCCGTCAGATAGTCACGCAGAGACTCCATCCTCGCCTCGTCAGCTCCGTCAAGCGGGACGTCGGGAATTTTGTGAAACCTTATCAGGTTGATGCGGCAGTCGAGCCCCTTGAGGAGCTTGACCAGCTCGCGGGCATGCATGGTGGTATCATTGACTCCTCCGAAGACAATATACTCAAACGAGAGCCTGCGCTGGTGCGAGAAGTCATATCCACGCAGCATCTCCACGATGTCCGCAATATGGAATCCCCTCTCTGCAGGCATCAGCGACGCACGCTGCTCCGCTATGGGCGAGTGCAGGCTGATGGCCAGATGGCATTCGCTCTCCTCTATGAACCGCTTGAGCTTGCCCTTTATGCCTACGCTACTCACGGTGATGCGCTTCGGGCTCCAAGCATAGCCGTAGCTTGCCGTCAGCAGGCTCGTTGCGCGCAGCACGTTGTCGTAGTTGTCCATAGGCTCTCCCTGTCCCATGAAGACGATGTTCGTCAGGCTCTCAGCCTCGGGCAGCATGTATATCTGATTCAGTATGTCGCATGCCGTGAGGTTTCCCTCGAAGCCCTGCTTGCCAGTCTGACAAAACAGGCAGTTCATCTTGCACCCCACCTGCGACGACACACACAGCGTAGCCCTGTCGTTGTCGGGAATGTACACCGTCTCCACAAACTTGCCGTTCTGGGTGGGGAACAGGTACTTGATGGTGCCGTCCTTTGAGTACTGGGCGTCTATGTGCGGCGCACAGCCTATGGTGTACCGCTCAGAGAGCCTGTCCCTGTTGACCTTGGATATATTCGTCATCTCGTCAATGGAGCGCACATGTTTCACATATATCCATTGAGCTATCTGGGAACCGGCAAACGCCGGCAGCCCAAGTTCCTTAGCCACGTCCTTCAGTTCGGGCAACGTCATTCCCAACAAGGTCGTCTTCTCCATATATTTGTCTATTTCCTTCATGCTTCATCACGCTACCCCCAGCAAACCCCGGGGCAGCCACTTACGGCCACATTTCGGCCTATCCTCTGCAAAGTTAACGCAAATAAGCAGAAGTACAAAATTATTTTCGATTTATTTGATTTCACTACCCAAAACCATATCAATTCAGCAACCGCCATACACCTGTATAAAGGCCCACTCCTGCCCCAATTCTATTTTTGAAAAAATATCACTAAACATCAAACCTCGTACAAAAGCGTCCGCAAGCAACAAAAAGACAGCCGTGATGTGAAAACCGATAAAAAGCCAGGGAACCTCCGTTTTGCACAACTATTACACAGCAGGCTCCACTGGCGCAGAACAGCAACCCCTCTGGGGGCAAGAGAGAAAATCTTGCGGATTTCTTTTGAGTTATCTGCCAATTATATTAACTTTGCACGGAAGAACCTTTGAAAACACCTTAACAGAATATGAGAGAGAAAATAGACTGCTTCCTGCCCTGCGCAGACATTGCAGACCTCGCCGAGACCATAGGCGACCTTTCGGCAAGCAAAACCGTACAGCACATACACCTGCTGACGGGCGACGCCACCAACATCAACAATATACCCCAAGGAGTGGAACTCCTGGAGACAAGACACCCCCTGAGCACTGATGCCATACTGCAAATTGCGGAACGGACAGATGCGGAATACGTGCTCATAAGCACCAAGCCCACACCCGTGAGGCTGGGACAGCACTCGCTGGAGAGATTTCTGCGAGTGGCCGCCGACGCCAACGCCGCCATGGTATACAGCGACCACTACTCTGTGGTGGAGGGAACTGTAGTCAGACATCCCGTCATCGATTACCAGAAAGGCAGCGTCCGCGATGACTTCGACTTCGGACAGCTCGTACTCGTCAACGCCTCCCTGCTCCACGAGTACGCCGCCACCCCACCCGCCCACAAATATGCACATGCCGGACTCTACGACCTTAGGCTGTTCCTGAGCCGCAAGGGAGAGATTTTCCACATCAACGAATACCTGTACACGGAGGAGGAGCTGGACAACCGCAAGAGCGGAGAGAAGCAGTTCGACTACGTGAACCCGAGAAACCGGGCCGTTCAGGAGGAGATGGAGCAGGCCGTCACTCACCATCTGGCCGAAACGGGAGCCATAGTGGACACATACTTCTGCAAGGTGCCCGACTTCGACGAGCAGGACTTCGATTACGAGGCATCGGTGGTAATCCCCGTATTCAACCGCTCGCGCACCATTGCCGATGCCGTAGGCTCGGCGCTGTCGCAGAAGACAAACTTCAGATACAACGTCATCGTTGTCGACAATCATTCTACCGACGGCACCACGGAGATACTCCGGCAACTGTCAGCCGACGAACGGCTGATACACGTCATACCCACACGCACCGACCTGTGCATAGGCGGATGCTGGAACACAGCCATAGAGCATGCCAAGTGCGGACGTTTCGCCGTACAGCTGGACAGCGATGACCTGTATTCCTCAGAACATACCCTGCAGCGCATAGTGGACGCTTTCTACAGACAGAACGCGGCCATGGTGATAGGCAGCTACCGCATGTGCGACTTCAGCCTCAACACCCTTCCGCCGGGACTCATCGACCACCGCGAGTGGACCGACGACAACGGCTGCAACAATGCGCTGCGCATAAACGGTCTTGGAGCACCACGCGCATTCTTCACACCACTGGCACGCCAGATCAGCTTCCCCAACACCAGCTACGGAGAGGACTACGCCATGGGGTTAGCCTTCAGCCGCAGATACCGCATAGGACGCATCTACGACGAGCTATACCTGTGCCGCCGGTGGGAAGGCAACAGCGACGCCGCACTGAGCATAGAAAAAGTCAACGCCAACAACACCTACAAGGACAAGCTGCGCACGCTGGAGATTACGGCCAGACAGCAGCTGTCGCAGGGTAAGGCCGACATATCCGCCGACAACAAGCTGCAGCGGTTCTTCAACAGGCAGCTGGAGGTATGGGAGGAGACCAACCAGAACTACCAGCAGCTGTGCCACGTGAGGAAAAAGTCGCTCGGCGACATTGAGCTGCAGCACAACCCGGCCCGAATAGTGTCGACAGGAGCCAGCATAGACAAGGCCACCATAGACCGGCGTCCGTGCTTCCTATGCTCGAAGAACAGGGATGACAGACAGATGGCAAAAGTGCTCGACTGCGGACTGGAACTACTCGTCAACCCCTTCCCTATCCTGCCAATGCACTTCACCCTGCCCACATGCAAGCACCAGCCACAGGACGTCAGGCTACTCTATGGCAGCATCTACTGCCTGCTCGGGCACTTCCCCGAGATAATGGTGTTCTACAACGGTCCACGGTGCGGGGCGTCGGCGCCCGACCACGCCCACCTGCAGGCTGGCACATCTGGACTGCTGCCTCTGCAGGCATGCTGGCAGCGGCTGTGCAGAAGCCTTGAGCCTGTGTGTACGGAGGATGACGGAGCACAACTGTCATATATTACCGAATACACCGTACCGGCTTTCGCCATACAAAGCCGCACCCAGCAGGCAGGCGAGAAACTATTCAATACTCTGCTCAACGCCATGCCGACAGCCGACGGCGACACGGAGCCGATGATGAACATCGTGGCATGGAGGACCGACGACACGTACACAAGCATCGTCTTCCCACGCCGCAAGCACAGGCCAGACTGCTATTTCGCCGAGGGCAAGCAGAAAGTGCTGGCATCACCGGGCGCACTCGACATGGCCGGACTGATAATACTGCCACGAAGCGAGGATTTCGACAACATGACACAGCAGACGGCTGAGGACATTCTGAGAGAGGTGGCCGCAACGAGGCAGCAGGCAAAGGAGATTGCCGGAAGAATAAAAGACGGACTGCAGACTGGCAGGGAGATGCCAATGATGGAAAGAGAGCCACAGGTATGCGTGGGACTGGCAAGTACGGAAACCATAAAATTCACTCTCAACGGGCCACACCTTGCAAAAGGCGAGGAACTGACAGGCACGCAGGAGGTGACCTTCGCAGAGGGAGGACTGCTTTGGAACGGCAACTCCTACCGCGAGCTGCTGTTCTCGCCTGTTGACAAGACGGCATCCTTCTCCATAGAGGACATCACAATAGGCATCGACTTCCACTGGGAGCGCAAGCAGACGCTAACCTACCGTGGCGCACTAAGGCTCGTCGTTGAGGAAGACAAGATATGCGCCATCAACGAGCTGCCCGTGGAGAGCTATCTGGAAAGCGTCATATCGAGCGAGATGAGAGCCACGTCATCACCCGAGCTGCTCAAGGCACACGCCGTAATCTCACGCAGCTGGCTGCTGGCACAGATGGAGAAAAGGCGCAGGCAGCAGGAGAGCGGCAACAGCTTCTTCTCGTTCGTCAAGGGCGACGATATGCTCATCAGATGGTATGACCGCGAGGACCACACCATCTTCGACGTATGCGCCGACGACCACTGCCAGCGCTATCAGGGCATAACCATGGAGACAAGCCCGCACGTGGCAAAGGCCGTAAGGCAGACCAGGGGGCAGGTGCTCACATCAGAAGGAGACATCTGCGACGCGCGCTTCTCCAAATGCTGCGGAGGAGCTACCGAGGAGTTCCAGTTCTGCTGGGAAGACACGCCGAAGAGCTACCTCAAGGCCATAGCCGACAACAGCAACGAGAACACTCTGCCCGACCTCACCATAGAGGAGAACGCCGAGAAATGGATAAGGACTTCGCCCGACGCCTTCTGCAACACCGCCGACAGGCAAGTGCTTGCGCAAGTGCTCAACGACTACGACCAGGAAACGACCGACTTCTACCGCTGGACCGTAGAGTACACCAACAAGGAAATCAGGGACCTCATTGCCGAGAAACTGAAAACAGACCTTGGCGACATCGTCGACCTGATACCATTGGAGAGAGGACAGAGCGGACGGATTTCCAAGCTGAGGATTGTCGGAACGCAACGCACGTTCACCATAGGCAAGGAACTCGAGATAAGACGCGTACTGAGCAAGACCCACCTCTACAGCTCCGCCTTCGTCGTCGACAAGCTCGACTTCACCAACGGCGTGCCGTCGGCCATTAGGCTCACGGGGGCTGGATGGGGGCACGGAGTAGGACTGTGCCAAATCGGTGCCGCCGTCATGGGCGAGAAAGGCTTCTCCTACGACGAGATATTGCTACACTACTATTCCGGCGCCCGGATAACGACGCTATACAAATAGCTCCACATCCGGCCTGCCCGCTTAGCCGCCAACAGAGAACATGATATACAAGCCAAGACAAAGCCCAATGGCATGGGTGCCGACACTATACTTCTGCAAGGGACTGCCCTACGTCATACTGATGACCGTTTCGCTGGTGCTCTACAAGCAGATGGGACTCACCAACGCCGAGACCACATTCTATACCGCATGGCTACACCTGCCATGGGTGCTGAAGCCCATGTGGCAACCGTTTGTCGCACAGAAGGGCATGCTCCGGTGGTGGATTCTCGGCAGCGAGATACTCACGGGAGCCGCACTCGCAGGCGTGGCCCTCACGCTGCCAGCCCCATTCAGCCTGCAGGCATCGCTGGCACTATTCTGGCTCGCAGCGTTCTCGTGCGCCGTACACAACTACGCTGCCGACGAGCTATTCCTCCGGACACAAGGGCCACGCCATACCCCCGTCTACTGGACACGCACCGTCTTCTACCGTCTGGCCACATTCGCCGCACAGGGCATTCTGGTGATGATGGCCGGCAACCTGCAGGTGGTATACCGTGGCAGCATGGGCTACTCCTGGAGCCTCGTGCTCTATGGCGTGGCTGGACTGTCTGTGCTGCTGTGGATATACCACGGGCTGTCGGTACCGGCAGAGAAGCGGCGCAGCATATACCGCATAACCAGCAGGCGGAGCATCGCACAGACGATTGGCGAGGCCGCCGACACCACGAGGCTGTTCTTCCGCAAGCCCGCCGTAGCTACTGCAACACTCTTCATGCTGCTCTACAGGCTTCCCGAGGGACTGCTGTCGAAGGTGTCAGTACTATTCCTCATCGATGCCTCCCACAGGGGAGGGCTCGGACTGTCGCCACAGGAGTATGGCCTCGTGGCAGGCACCGTCGCCGTGGCAGGACTGTCGCTCGGAGGAGTGCTCGGCGCAATGGCTATGGTCAGGGGCGGACTGCGCCGGTGGCTTTGGCCCATGGCCGCAGCAATGTCGCTGCCCAACATAGTGTATCTCTATCTCAGCCATGCACTGCCCGGGAACCTGATGTCCATAGCCCTATGCCTCTTCGTCGAGCAGCTGGGCTACGGATTTGGCTTCGTCGCCTATATGATGTTCATCAAGCGCTACGTGTCCGGCTACCTCAAGACACCCCACCTCACTCTCGCCAAGTCGCTCATGGCTCTGTCCATGATGTTGCCGGGCATGCTCTCAGGATGGGCGCAGACCATGACTGGCTACCGCGACTACTTCCTGCTCGTAGTACTTAGCGGCATAGCCACCATCATCGTGACATGGATGGCAAGCAGGGAAATCAAGAAATCGAGTAGGAGGAAAACGAAGTAGTTTTCTTCCTACTTTCGTTTTCCGACCTC
>SAMEA3663036__coassemble_105_pt1 | contig 38950 bp, 34 predicted proteins | sample SAMEA3663036__metabat2_high_PE_031 | metagenome-assembled genome bin SAMEA3663036 (sample SAMEA3663036) | pig gut metagenome | biome: pig gut; feature: pig-associated habitat; material: faeces | place: France | collected 2012
TCCGCGTTGCGTTCTCGGCTCGTAAGAACTCATCAACCATTTCCTTTGGATAGTCATCACGATAAGTGTCGATGAAATCATTCAGTTGTATGCAGCAATAGCTATCGAACTCCTTTTCCAATACGTCGATATTTCCGCCTATACGTGAGAAGTCAAGATACAGCACCTGGTAATGATTGCGCAATGGAGTGGGGTGGCTGCCAACCCACAGGGAGCCAAAAAGCTTGTCGAAGCGATCGGCCTTCGACTTGTCGTAGTAAGCCCTCATCATACTGATGAAAAGGCTCTTGCCGAATCTTCGGGGACGGATGAAGATCAGTGTACGAGGCTGGTTTTCCAATTCAGCCAAATACATAGTCTTATCGACATAGTACATATTCTGATTGATCACCGACTCAAAATCTGCCACTCCGTATGGTATTTGCTTTACAGTTTCCATCTTTCCTCCATTTTATTTGCCATTCATGTGCAAAAATACGACAATTATCACAATCTGCCAAATTCTTTATTGCAAATATTGGTGCATCTGAAGGAAGGTGGGGTGTACGACCTTGATTATGGCCATCAGTTCCAATAGACCAAGAATTATGACGCTAAACCAACAAAAGTTTTAGTATATAATTTTGCAGCCTAACAGCAGATACTGAAAAAGCTTGATGACACAATATAGCGGAAACAGGAAAAGGGATGGTGAGCCGAATTGGCTTTCCCATCCCTTTTCCTGTGTAGTGTTCCTTGCTTGTGTCAGCTGGTCTCATTCTCCTCTTTCATGTCTATGAACTGCTTTTGTGCATCGTAGAATTCGTATTGCAGGAAAGCGAGTTTCTGTGAGGCGATGACTTTGACACCAAATCCGTATTTTAGCTGCCATTTCATTTTCAGGGACATCATTCCCTGGTTGATATAGGCTGCTACGTAAGGATGCACATGCAAAGTGAATTTCTTGATGCCTATCTTGTTGACGAGGGTGTCAATCTTCCTTTCCAACTGGTCTGTAAACAGTAGGCTCGACTTGATTTTTCCTGTTCCGTTGCATGTCGGGCATGTCTCCTCTACGTTGACGTCCATGGCCGGGCGCACTCTCTGCCGTGTAATCTGCATCAGTCCAAACTTGCTTAGTGGCAGAATGTTGTGCCGTGCGCGGTCCTTCTGCATGTTCTTGCACATACGCTCGTAGAGCATTTGTCTGTCTTCGGCAAGATTCATGTCAATGAAGTCGACTACGATGATTCCTCCCATATCACGCAGTCGCAGCTGCCGTGCAAGTTCGTCTGCTGCCCCGAGGTTTACGTCGAGTGCGTTTGCTTCCTGTCCGTTTTCCGATCTTGAGCGGTTGCCGCTATTTACATCCACAACGTGTAGTGCTTCGGTATGCTCGATGATGAGGTAGGCACCGTGCTTGTAGTTGACGGTTTTGCCGAAGCTCGACTTAATTTGTTTAGTGACGTTGAAGTTGTCGAAAATGGGCACCTTGCCAGTATACAGTTTCACGATGTTGGCTTTCTCCGGTGCAATTAGCGTGACGTAGTCCTTTACGTCGTTGAACACTTCTTCGTCGTTTACATAGATGTTCTCGTAGCTCGGATTGAAGAGGTCGCGCAACAGAGCTACTGCTCTTCCTGTTTCTTCGAATACCTGTTGCGGTCTTTTCTGTGTTTTCTGAACCTTACTGATGACGTCCTCCCATCGTTTGGTAAGGATTTTCATTTCCGAGTCGAGTTCTGCAACTCTTTTTCCTTCTGCAACAGTACGTACAATGACGCTGCAGTTTTGTGGTTTGATGCTGTGGATGAGCTGTTTCAGTCGGGCACGCTCTTCTCCGCTTTTGATTTTTGAGGATACGGAAACTTTGTTGCCGAATGGCATGAGTACGAGATATCGTCCGGCAAAGCTCAACTCGCCAGTCAGCCTTGGTCCTTTTGTCGATATCGGTTCCTTGACAATCTGTACCAGCACCTCCTGTCCGACAGTCAGCGCTTGCTGCACTGAGCCGTCTTTCTTCAGGTCTGGCAACATTGTAGCCTTCGAGAACGGGAACAGTTTCTTTCTGTCGCTCTGTACCTGTTTCAGATACTTGTTGTAGGAATTGAATTGGCTTCCCAAGTCAAGATAATGCAAAAAGGCATCACGTTCAAATCCAACATCCACGAAGCATGCGTTAAGTCCTGGCATAAGCTTCTTGACCTTTGCAATGTAGATGTTTCCGACAGAGAAACTTGCCGATTTAGGCTCGTTCTGATATTCCACCAGCCTTTTGTCTTCGAGCAGTGCGATGGAAATCTCGGTCTGTCTGACGTCGATGATGACTTCGCTTGTCATTGTTCCTTGTTTTCGCATTTATGGGTGTTGCGGCCGTTGGTGGCGGCCTTGGCATCCCATCCTAACATGATGTTACCAAAAAAGGCGTGTCAAGACTCCTTGGCGGGAAAATTGACACGCCTCATAAGAACAGCTTACGAGAAGTAAGTGGGCTTACTTGCTCTTATGTCTGTTCTTTCTCAATCTCTTTTTACGCTTATGAGTAGCCATCTTGTGGCCTTTTTTCTTCTTACCGTTTGGCATAGCTGTAATTTTTAAAGTTTATTTATAATGTTGTCTATGATAATCGTTACTCGCTCTCACCCTTCATCTGGTCTACGAATGCCTTAGCTGGCTTGAAGCAAGGCAGGTCGTGGGCTGCTATGGTGATAGTGGTGTTCTTTGTGATGTTGCGGGCAGTCTTCTCTGCACGATGCTTGATGATGAAACTGCCGAACCCACGAAGGTACACATTTTCCTTTTGGTTTAGAAGAGAGTCCTTGATGGTTTCCATGAAACTCTCAACAACAGCTGCTACGTCTCTCCTCTGAAGTCCTGTGGCTTCAGTAATCTGGTTTATTACATCTGCTTTCGTCATTTTCTTGTGTGTCTTGTTATGTTATTTTACTTTCTCTTTGTATTGGGCTTGCAAATATACGAGTTTTTTGCGTGATAAGAAAATTTATTTGCCTTTTTTTTCTAAAAATGCTCGTATTTTGTTTGTGAAGTCGTTAATCTACAATATTTTATGCTCAGTATTGTGCATTTCTGTATTTGCTTATGCGCGTGATATGGTAGCAGCTTTCAATCTTTTTTGTCCGTGTACTGTGGGGTGAAACTTGAACCATATAATATATAGGGCTCATCCGAAATATGGATTGATGTCTTATAGCCTATTGTTCTCAAAGAGAGTCTGATATATATGTAATGGACCAAGAATACAATTGCACAGCCGATAAGGTTAATAACCTTACGGCTGCAAGGTTATTAACCTTACGCCAGTAAGGTTATTAACCTTATCGGCCACGCATATATTATCCAGAGGCCACGCATATAATATCCAGAGGCCACGCAGCAGTAAGTGGTACTCACTCTAAACGTCTGACGAACCATATATAAATAGGTGTAGCATGCGATGAGAGGCGAGGACCACGCCATGGTGTCGGATAAATAAGATGCTGATGGTTTTTAAAAAAAACATTGGCAAACATTCGTCTTTTCATATATTTTCTATAACTTTGCAAGCAATTATCATTTAAGTACAAATAATTGTTTAATTTGTTATGATTAAAATTACTTTTCCAGACGGCTCCGTTCGTGAATACGAAGAGGGAGTGACTGGCTTTCAAATCGCCGAGAGCATTTCGCCGGCTCTCGCCCGCAACGTTGTATCTTGCGGAGTAAATGGTGAAACTGTAGAACTTAACCGTCCCATCAACACTGATGCCACCATCGCCCTGTACAAGTTTGAGGACGAGGAAGGCAAGCACACCTTCTGGCATACATCGGCACACTTGCTCGCCGAGGCTCTCCAGGAGCTGTACCCTGGCATACAGTTCGGATTTGGTCCGGCTGTGGAGAGTGGCTTCTTTTATGACGTGATGCCGGCAGAGGGACAGGTGATTTCAGAGAATGACTTCCCCAAGATAGAGGCAAAGATGATGGAACTGGCCAAGAAGGATGAGCCTGTAGTGCGCAAGGACGTGTCGAAGGCCGACGCGCTGGCAGAGTTCAATGCCGACGGACAGCTCTACAAGTGTGAGCACATTGATCAGGACCTTGAGGACGGCACAATCTCTACATATACACAGGGTGCCTTTACCGACCTTTGCCGTGGCCCGCACCTTGTATCGACCGGTCTTATCAAGGCTGTCAAGATAACGAGTGTTGCCGGAGCCTTCTGGCGTGGCGATGCCAAGCGCGAGCAGATGACACGTATCTACGGTATCTCCTTCCCGAAGAAGAAGATGCTTGACGAGTATCTCGTGATGCTGGAGGAAGCCAAGAAGCGCGACCACCGCAAGATAGGTAAGGAGATGGAGCTGTTCATGTTCTCCGACAGGGTAGGCAAGGGTCTGCCAATATGGTTGCCGAAGGGTACACAGTTGCGCCTGCGCCTGCAGGAACTGCTGCGCGGCCTGCTCAAGCCATACAACTATCAGGAGGTTATCACTCCGGGTATCGGCGGCAAGAGCCTATACGTAACTTCCGGACACTATGCCCATTACGGCAAGGATGCCTTCCAGCCTATACACACTCCGGAGGAGGACGAGGAGTATATGCTTAAGCCAATGAACTGCCCTCACCACTGTGAGATTTATTCACGCAAGCCACGCTCATACAAGGACCTGCCTCTGCGCATTGCCGAGTTCGGTACTGTGTTCCGCTATGAGAAGAGCGGTGAGCTGCACGGACTGACACGTGTGCGTACGTTCACTCAGGACGATGCACATATCTTCGTGCGCCCTGAGCAGGTGAAGGCAGAGTTTGAGAATGTCATCGACATCATTCTCAAGGTGTTCAAGATATTCAACTTCGAGAACTACGAGGCACAGATTTCACTCCGTGACCCAGCCGACAAGGAGAAGTACATCGGCTCTGACGAGATTTGGGAAGAGAGCCAGAATGCCATCAAGGAGGCTTGTGCCGAGAAGGGACTTAGCGCCCGCTGCGAGATTGGCGAGGCTGCCTTCTATGGTCCGAAGCTCGACTTCATGGTAAAGGATGCCATTGGCCGCCGCTGGCAGCTGGGTACCATTCAGGTAGACTACAATCTGCCACAGAGGTTCAAGCTGGAATACACAGCTGAGGACAACAGCAAGAAGACTCCTGTGATGATACACCGTGCCCCGTTCGGAAGTCTGGAGCGTTTCACAGCCGTGCTCATCGAGCACACGGCAGGACACTTCCCACTGTGGCTCACTCCTGATCAGGTTGCCATACTTCCTATCTCGGAGAAATACAACGACTATGCACGCAAGGTTGCCAGCTTCCTCGACAGCAAGGGTGTGCGCGCCACCATCGACGACCGCAACGAGAAGATTGGCCGCAAGATACGCGACAATGAGCTGAAGCGTGTTCCCTACATGGTGGTTGTCGGAGAGAAGGAGGCTGCCGAGGGTCTTGTCAGCATGCGCAAGCAGGGTGGTGGCGAACAGGCTACCATGAGCATGGAAGAGTTTGCCGGACGCATCAATGCCGAGGTGGCAGATATGCTCTCTGCACTTAACGAATAGTATTGTTGGTACATTATATATAATAGGTGTCGCTCTCCATATCAGAGGGCGACACTTGTTATATTTGTTTCTTATGACAATAGAAGCCAACCCTGTGACTTACAAACAAAAAACTAATCGGGAAACAGAAAAAACTTTTAAATTTGTTTTGTATATTGAGCACTTTTTTGTAACTTTGCAGCCGTTTAGCAAAAAGACACTTAATATAGTTGAATGAAGAATGACAAAATGAAGACTCAGTACCGCGTGAATGAACAGATTCGCGCTCGGGAAGTTCGTGTTGTAGGAGAAGATGGTGCACAAGTGATGCCAACTCGCCAAGCTTTGGAAATGGCCAGGCAGATGGAGGTCGATCTTGTAGAAATATCACCTAACGCACAACCGCCAGTTTGTCGTCTCATCGACTATTCAAAGTTCCTCTACCAGCAGAAGAAACATCAGAAAGAGATGAAGCAGAAGCAGGTGAAGGTTGAGGTGAAGGAAATAAGGTTCGGACCGCAGACCGATGAGCATGACTATCAGTTCAAGCTCAAACATGCCAAGGAATTTCTGGAGGAAGGCAATAAGGTTCGTGCTTACGTGTTCTTCCGCGGTCGAAGCATCCTCTTCAAGGAGCAAGGAGAAGTTCTCCTGTTGCGTTTCGCCAATGACCTTGAGGAATTTGGTAAGGTGGAGCAGTTGCCAAAGCTTGAGGGCAAGAAGATGTTCCTATATCTCGCACCCAAGAAGGCTGGCGTAGCAAAGAAGAGCCAACAGAAACTTGATAGGGAGAAGAGAGAGGCAGAGAAGGCTGCAACAGAAAAGCTGTCAGCGGTTGCTACCGATAGTGAGGAACTTGATATTCCAGCATCAGGCGGTCTGTTCGCAAATGCCAAGAACGGCTCTGAAGCTCTTGAGAAGCTTAAGAAATAATAGCAAGTAAACAAGTGCGTAACGCCCGGTATATGCGTTGCCACATAATAATAACAATTTAAACATAACAAAAAAATGCCAAAAGTAAAGACAAACTCCGGCGCTAAGAAGAGATTCTCTTTCACCGGAACTGGTAAGATTAAGAGAAGACATGCTTACCACAGTCACATTCTGACTAAGAAGACAAAGAAACAGAAGAGAAACCTTGTTCACACAACAATCGTTGACGTGGACAACATGAAGCAGGTACGCGACTTGCTGCGCCTTCGCTAATTAACTTTTTAGTCTAACATTAAAAAAGAAGAAAACTATGCCAAGATCAGTAAATCACGTTGCGTCAAGAGCTAAGAGAAAAAGAATTCTTAAGCTTACCAGAGGTTATTTTGGAGCAAGGAAGAACGTTTGGACAGTAGCAAAGAACACCTGGGAGAAGGGTCTTACTTATGCTTATCGTGACCGTAAGAACAAGAAGCGCACTTTCCGTGCATTGTGGATTCAGCGTATCAATGCTGCCGCACGTCAGGAGAATATGAGCTATTCACAGCTTATGGGTGCTCTTCACAAGGCTGGTATCGAGATCAACCGTAAGGTTCTCGCTGACCTCGCCATGAATAATCCCGAGGCTTTCAAGGCTATCGTTGATAAGGTGAAATAAATAAACCTTCATATCTGTTTAACTGCTGTCATTCTTACAATGGCAGCAGTTTTTATGTTGTACAATATATTTTATATGAAAAAAGCATTATTTTCTGTTATTAAGTAAGTATTTTCTTGGTTTATACTTGCTATTTAGTTGGAAAATTATTAACTTTGCACTTGTAATAGAGGAAAAAGAGGAACCATTATATTCCATTAGGTGACGATATTGCTGGATTTGCCCGGCTAAAGAATGCAAGGCTTAGAGGTTCATAGAGTAATGATTACCTTCTTAGATTATTATAAAAAATTGCCACAGAATCTCGTGGCCGAGTATATCGGAAGTCGGGAAATCCAGTTTTTTTGTTTAGGAGAGATAGAGGAGATAGATAAAATAGATAAGATAGAGGAGGAAAATTAAAACAGGTGAGACAGAGGCTGTCTCACCTGTTTTAATTTTTGATAATAAATAGTTTCTATTTTATTCCCCGCCTGTTTAGTGCAGCTGAATATTTTGCAGCATTGGCAAGGTGCTCTGTGTAGGTCTTGGCAAAATTGTGGGTGCCGCTGAAGTCTTCTTTTGCGCACATATACAGATAATCGTGCTTTACATAATTGAGAACGGCATCGATGCCTGCAATGGAAGGAATGCGGATAGGACCGGGAGGAAGACCGGGATAGCGGTAGGTGTTGTATGGACTGTCGATATGCAACAGCTTGTTGTAAATTCTTCTCAGGTCGAAATCCTTCCATGCGAACTTTATTGTTGGGTCTGCCTGTAGTGGCATGCCGTCGGGATATTCTGCGTTGCGGAGTGTGAGCCTGTTGTAGTACATTCCCGCTATCATGGGCTTCTCGGCATCATTGGCCGTCTCCTCGTCGACAATGCTTGCCAACGTCATAACCTCAACAGGCGTTAGCGACATAGCCTTGGCCTTGGCCTCACGCTCGCCTTTCCAGAACTTCTTGCTCTCCTTGTCCATCCTGTTGAGCAGTTTCTCAATAGATGTGTTCCAGTAGACGTCGTATGTGTTCGGGATGAACATGCAGATGATGGTGGCTGTGTCATATCCGTATTTGCTGTATGTAGCCTCATCAGATAGGGCATCGGCTATCTCTGCACTGTCAAGCATGAGTTTCTTGCTAAGTTCTGCAGCGAGCCTTTCTGTTGTCCTCACGGAAGGTATTGTAAGATTGACTGGAGTCTGCATACCGTTTTTCAGATGCCTGAATATTGCCAGGGCACTTTGTCCTGGTGTGATGGCGTAGCGTCCTGTCTTTACGTTCCCGTCATAGCTTGTGTGTCGTGCCAGAATCTTGAATGTTGCCATTCCGTGGTCGGTTGCCATGGGAGTAATCTTAGTGAAGACAGAGTCAATGTTGTCATCTCCATCAATATACAGATATGCTGTTTCCTTGTTGTTGCTGAACGCCGCGAACAGGTAGAAGCATACAACAGCCATTAATACCATTACGCATAATGCGGCTGGTACTATAAACTTTAGATTTGGTTTGCCTTTCATAATGATATGTATCAAAAATCCATGCAAAGATAACAAAAAAATGAATACTCCGACCCTACAGCAATATAAAAATGTTATCTTTGCGCTACAAAATATAATAATAGAACAAGATGATGAAGTACAATGCTTATATCTTCGACCTCGACGGCACACTCCTTGACACTCTTGGTGACCTTGCGTCGAGCTGCAACTATGCCCTCCGTACTAACGGCCTGCCCGAACGTACCCTTGAGGAAGTAAGGATGTTCGTAGGCAATGGCGTAAGAAAGCTCATGGAGCGGGCTGTGCCAAACGGTGAAGCCAATCCTGCTTTCGACGCAGCGTATGCAACGTTCAGACGGCACTATATGGAGCACAACCTTGATACCACATGTCCTTATCCTGGTGTTATGGATATGCTGGCAAGCCTGCGGCGCAATGGGGCATCCGTTGCCGTAGTAAGCAACAAGTTCTATGCTGCCACTCAGGAATTGGTGGCCCACTTCTTTGGTGATTATATAACTGTTGCCATAGGAGAGCGTGAGGGCATAAGAAAAAAGCCGGCTCCAGATACCGTCATAGAGGCTATGAGGCAGCTTGGAACCGGTAAAGAAGGAACTGTGTATATTGGTGATAGTGATGTAGACGTGATGACTGCCCGCAATTGTGGTATTCCGTGTATCAGCGTGCTATGGGGATTTAGAGACAGGGATTTCCTCGTTGCTCATGGTGCGGATACCTTTGCCAATAAGGCATCTGATATCCTTCTGCTATGATGCTTGTATAATTGTTAAGGTGGGAATTAATAGAACCCACCTTAAAGCATTCCCTTTGTTGATGGCAACTCAAAATGGTGTATGTCCCTCTTGACAGCCATTTTCAGCGCACGTGCCAGAGCCTTGAATATCCCCTCAATCTTATGGTGCTCATTCTGCCCTTCAGCCTTTATGTTGAGGTTCATCTTTGCGGCATCGCTAAGACTCTTGAAGAAGTGAAGGAACATTTCCGTTGGCATCTCACCGATTTTCTCCCTGTGGAAGTCGGCATCCCATACCAGCCAAGGGCGTCCGCCAAAGTCGAGAGCAACCTGGCACAGGCAGTCGTCCATAGGCAGACAGTAGCCATAGCGCTCGATGCCTCTCTTGTCGCCAAGAGCCTTTAGCAGACACTCGCCAAGAGCCAGAGCCGTGTCCTCGATGGTATGGTGCTCGTCTACATGCAGGTCGCCACGTGTGTGTATGTAAAGGTCCATCATGCCGTGCTTGCCTATCTGTTCGAGCATGTGGTCGAAGAAGCCCAGCCCTGTGCTGATATCGCATTTGCCAGTGCCGTCAATGTTCAGCCGGATGTCGATATCCGTCTCCTTGGTAGTGCGTCTGACCTGAGCCTTGCGCTCACCGGCAAAGAGTATCTCGGTGATTTTCTCCCATGTCATACCGTCGCGTCCCAGTATCAGTGCCTTGCATCCAAGGTTCTCAGCCAGTTGGGCATCCGTTTCCCTGTCGCCAATGACATAGCTGTTGGCAAGGTCGTACTTCTCCGTGTCCATATATTCGGTGAGCATTCCTGTACAGGGTTTCCTCATCGGTGAGTTGTCCTCTGGGAAATGACGGTCGATCTTTATGTCATCGAACGTCACTCCCTCGCTTTCAAGAGTCTGAAGGATGAAGTTGTGTACGGGCCAGAAGGTGTCCTCGGGGAAGCTGTCGGTTCCCAGTCCGTCCTGATTGCTCACCATTACGAATTTGAAGTCGAGGTGCTGCCTGATGAACGCCATGCTTCCGAATACGCCACGTGTGAATTTCAGTTTTGCAAACGAGTCAATCTGCTCGTCTTCCGGTTCCTCGATGATAGTACCGTCACGGTCTATGAACAGTAGTCTTTCTTTTTTCATTCCTGTGTTTGTGCTATTATGTTCTTTCGGTCTATATTTTTCTTCTCAATCGCTCCATAGGCATAGTATGCGGCCAGCGTGCCCCAGATGGATACGTAGCTGAGGACAAAAGCCGACAAGGATGCAGTAACGAACAGGCGAAGCCCGAAGAGGGCAGGGAGTCCTGAAGGGTCGCCCATGGCAACACCTTGGGCATTATTGGCAGCCGCAAGCATCAGTGAGCTTACTGGAGTGAAAGCCGGTATGACAACAATAGTAAATACGATACCAACGAGGAGCATGACCATAAAGAGATATCCCCACGACTTGAGACCAACGATATACTGTTTGCTGAAAACATCTATTAGCCTCATGTTCTTTTCCATTATATATTTGATGCCAGAGTAGATGATTGGCAGAAGAAACGCCATGATGATTGCATACATCCCCAGAATTGCCAAGGCTGATAACATTGAACCATTTGCATTGGCGGTTACGGACATTGCTGCATATCCTATCAGAAAACCAAAGGCGATGCTGATGGCAGTCATTGACAACAGGACATAGAACACGCGTTGTAGGTTTGTGCGGAGTCCGTTAGCGTTAAGCATGTTGAACAAGCACCCGTAGAGCCATGCGTTTGTGAATATTGTCAGCAAACTGGCTATGAGCTGGGGCACAAATGCTGCCGCTCCTAAAATGGTCTTTGAAGACAGGACAAGTCCTACAACCATGGCGTTGACCAATGCTGGCAGCCAGGTGTTGCGCAGAATGGTGTTGGCATTTGTGCAATAGGTATTGAAAGCAGCTTTTATGCAAGAAGAGAAACTGCGGCTCTTTATAAGTTCTGATTCCATATTGGGTTATTTGTTATTATTGGCTTATTTGCGTTTTCTTCTAAACTCCGAGCAGGTTATCGCCGTGGCAATAGCAACGTTAAGGCTCTCTGCCCGGTCTTCTGATGTAGAGAAGTTGGGAATGAGCAACCGTCTGTTTATCAGTCGTCCAACCTCGTGGCTGATACCGTTACCCTCGTTGCCCATGATGATGAGTCCCTCGTCTGACAACGTCTGCTGGTATATATCCTCGCCGTCGAGGAATGTGCCATAGACTGGAAAACCGTCGGGCAGGGTAGAGAGCATCTCTGAGAGATTTACATATCGTATGCTGACTCTTGCTATGCTTCCCATGGTTGCCTGTACTACCTTTGGATTGAACGCATCGGCAGTGTCGTTGCTGCAGAAAATCTCTGTTATGCCAAACCAGTCGGCTATACGGATGATGGTTCCGAGGTTCCCTGGGTTCTGTACACCGTCAAGTGCCAATGACAACTTTCCTATTGGTACCACGCAGTTGTCTGTATCATTCCTGTCTGGCATGTTGAAGACAGCAAGCACGTCTTGCGGAGTCTGTAGGAAGCTCACCTTGCGTAACTCATCGGCTGAGACTTCTATTATCTCCGCTCCATGGCATTCGCTTTCATTGCATGACATCCATTCCTGTGTAGCCACAATGAGCCTTGCTCTCATAACACGGAGCAAGTCACCCACAACCTTCGGACCCTCAGCAACGAAGACATTGTCTGCCAACCGGTTTTTCTTCAGTTCCAGCGAACGGATGTATTTTATCTTAGCTTTGGATATCATTAATTAAAATATTTCCTGCAAAGGTAGTAATTATTCTGTTCTTTTTTGTAACTTTGCCAAACAAATTTGTATTCCTTTGAAGTTAATTAAATTATATATTGCACTAACAGCGCTAATACTGCTGACGGCGTGCTCGGCAACGAAGTTTATATCTGATGGCGATTACCTCCTTGACCAAGTGGAGGTGAAGTCCGCTCAGAAGGACTTTAATGTATCGTTACTTGAACCTTACGTCAGGCAGAAAGCCAATTCCAAATGGTTCTCGCTGTTCAAGATACCTCTTGCCACCTATTCCCTTTCCGGGACAGATACGATTCGTTGGATTAACCGTATGCTGAAAAATATCGGTGAGGCTCCTGTAGTCTATGACACCGTAATGGCTGAACGGTCATGCGAGGCTCTTAGGTCAGCGATGTCCAATATGGGCTATCTCCATTCGGAAGTGGAGCTGCAAACTCGTCGCAAGGGTAAAAAGGTTCGTGTGACGTATATTCTGAAACCTGGAGAGCCTTATTATCTCAGAAATGTAAGGTATGATATCGCTGACGACAGTATCAGGGCTCTTCTCGATGCTGACAGGCAATATACCTTGCGCACGGGAGCACCCTTTACGGTTGAGCGGCTTGATGCGGAAAGAAACCGAATTACCAACTTTCTTCTTGAGAATGGGTACTACAAATTCAACAAAGACTTTATACATTTCAGTGCCGACTCGGCCAGGGACAGCAGAGAAATAGACCTTACGCTGCACCTCGACAAATACAGGCCCAACAGCAATGCCCCGGAGACCCTACACCCAAGATACACCATCGGTACAGTAAGCTACGCCTCTGGCGATAAGGGAAATATACAGCTAAGGCCGAAAGTCTTGCAGTATAATACAGCAATCATACCTGGAACCCCATTCTCTGCCAATGCCCTTCAGAAAACATACAATAATTTTGCGAGGCTCAAGGCTATCAGATATACCAATATAAAGTTCAGCGAGTTGCCAGACACATCTGTTCTTGACTGCGACATTCAGGTGAGCACCAACAAACCGCATACGCTGTCATTCCAGCCAGAGGGAACCAATACCGCAGGTGACCTTGGCGCGGCTGCGTCGTTGACATATGAGAACAGAAATATATTTCATGGCAGCGAGTTGTTCAGTATAGAGCTGCGTGGCGCCTTCGAGGCTATCACCGGACTTGAGGGTTATCAGAACCAGGACTACGAGGAGTATAGTGTTGAGGCGAAATTGCAGTTTCCACGTTTCGTTGCTCCATTCCTGTCAAAGACATTCCGTCGCAGGAGTACAGCCTCATCAGAGCTTTCTGTCGCATGGGACTTACAGAACAGACCAGAGTTTCATAGGCGAGTCTTCTCTACGGCATGGCGATACAGATGGGCTGAGCCTCGCCACCATGTGAGCTACAGGTTCGACCTTCTGGACCTCAACTACGTGTATATGCCATGGATAAGTGCAACCTTCAAGCATGATTATCTTGATAGCGTAAGCAACCGTAACGCCATCCTACGATATAATTACGAGGACCTGTTCATAATGAAGATGGGTTTCGGCATCACTTATAACAATGACAAGCTTGCCCTCAGAGCAAATGTCGAAACGGCAGGCAATCTCCTCGGTGCTTTCGCCAATATGGCGAGTTTCCGTAAGAATGATGTCGGACAGCACACCCTTTTCAATATTGCATATGCCCAGTACGTGAAGTTCGATTTCGACTTTACCAAACAGATACGCTTCGACACACATAATGTCTTGGCACTTCATGGTGCTTTCGGCATAGCCTATCCCTATGGCAACAGCACCGTGCTTCCTTTTGAGAAACGATATTTCTCGGGAGGTGCAAACTCCGTAAGAGGATGGGGAGTGAGAGAGCTTGGTCCGGGTAAGTTCAAGGGGACAGATGGAAGAATTGATTTCATCAACCAGACGGGAGACATGAAGCTTGATTTAAGTGCCGAGTACCGTACCTTCCTGTTCTGGAAGTTCGATGGTGCGGCATTCATAGATGCTGGAAATATATGGACCCTGCGTTCGTATGCCGAGCAACCAGGCGGACAGTTTAAAATCAGCGAGTTCTATAAGCAAATAGCCGTTGCATACGGCGTTGGCTTGCGTCTGAACTTCGGCTATTTCATACTGAGATTTGATATGGGCATGAAAGCCATCAATCCCGCCTATGAGAACCATAAGGAACACTATGCGTTCCTCAATCCTGATTTTGGTAGGGACTTCTCCTTCCACTTTGCTGTCGGGTTGCCTTTCTGATATGCCCATCAGAGAGATAATCTCCTAGAGAGACATTGTCGGCTTTCACGGTTACAGGTCGTAGAAAGAGTCCATAAGGCCTTTTTTGTAGTTCTTGCTTACCTTCAACTCGGTTATATCACTCAGTTGTCCAGTGAGGAAACATGTGTTGTCCTGTATTTTGTTGATAAAGTTGATGTTTACAATAAAACGCTTGTGTATCTGTACGAATTGCTTGGAATGGGCAAGTATGATGTCGGACGAGGTACGGTGGCGCAGGGTGTAGACAGTGGTGTCAGAACTGATAATCTCCCATACTTTCTTTGTAAGGTTATATCTGAAGTAAGCTATGTCGTTGGTTTTGAGGGCAAGATGCTCATTGGTGGAGTTTACAACGAGTATAGGCAGGCTTGTAGCGTTGGAATTTGTTGCCACCGTTCTTATGTTGCTAAGCCTGTTCTCGTAATAGCGGTTCATGATGGTACTGAGGTCGGAAGCCTGTATGGGCTTGAGCAGATAGTCGAATGCCTGCCTGCGTATAGCATCGAGCATGTATTTGTTGTAGCCTGTATAGAATACAACCTTTGTGTCATTAGAGAGTATGTCCTTGAGGGTTGAGCAGACTTCGAGTCCAGATATGTCTGGCATCTCTATGTCGAGGAACAGTATGTCGGGAGACAACTCCTCGATACCCCTCAGTCCCTCCTGTGCGTCTGTTGTCGTACCAATAACCTCTACGGAGTAGTTGTCCTCAAGCATTTTCTTGAGAATGTCAATAGAGGACCTGTTGTCATCTATGATGTATGCTTTTACGAGTTTGCTTTTCATTTTTTTGTGGTTAGAGTATTCTAATAGTTGGTAAAAGTAAAGTTATCAGGTATGTATAGCCATGACATGAAGCCATGCCCGCTTTCGATGTTTCCCACACCGAAAGTCATTTTCTCTTTGTTTTTCTCGTTTAATAGCATTAATGTCTGTCTGATAATTTTTAGTCCAATGTTGGTGTTTGTTGTTTGTGCTTCTTTCTTTGCAGAGCCGTTGTCTACAACTTCAATCCTCACTCCTTTGTCATGTCTCCTGATATTTACTGCGAGAGTCTTCTCCATGGTGTCAGGCAGTTTGGACAGTCCGTGTTTGACTGCGTTCTCGACGAAAGTGAGCAGCGTCATTGACGGGAGCATGATATGCGTAGTATCCATGTCACACTCTATGTTCTTGTTGTATTTGAAATCAGGGCCGAGTGAGCTGGACATGACCGTTACGTAATAGTCTATGAACTGCAACTCAGTATCTAATGATACAAACAGGGTGTCTGCTGTTTCTGTACTCATACGTAGCAACTTTACTAATGGGGTGAGGTCTACTGGCTTTCCTTCCATCTGGTCATTCATAGCTATGTTCAGAGAGTTGCCGATGAAGTGCGGTGTTATGCGTCCTCTGATAATCTCCATTCTCATAACCATCAGTTTCTTAAGGAGCTTTGTCTCCTTGATCTTGCTCTGCCTGCGTTTGAGCAGCAATACGAGTGTACTTACTATGATGAACATCAGCAGGAAGACTACTGACATAGCTGTTATAATGAAGTTCTGCTTATGACGCTCAATCTGCCTCTGTTGCTGAAGCAGCCGTCGGTCGTGCTCGTAATCTTTTACAAGTGTTGTGAACCTCATTCGCATATTGTTGTTGCGCAGTGAGTCGTCGAGCATTCTCAACGTCTCGCCTGCGGAATAGAGTCTGCGGCAGTCGCCTATTTCGGCATAGTGATTGATGAGAGCCTGCAGTCGTAGTCTCTTCAGTTCGGTCACTCCAGTAACATTGTCAAGGTCATCGGCAATGAGTCTTTCCGACAAATAATTTTCAGATGGTATGCCTCTGCGTTTCTGGTCGAGTGTCATCCTCTGTGTCTTGAGATAATGTAGGGGGATGAGGTATTTCTGTTTCTGGAAATAAGCCTCAGTGACATGAATCATTGCCTCTGCTTTGTCATACATGCCGAGTTGGATGTATACATCAGACAGGTTGACTCTGACGAACATCTTATTCCATTCGTCTTCGGGCTTGTCCGAGAGCATGGAGTCTGCTTTCTCAAGATAATACCTGCTCCTCTCAAATTGTTTGCGTTGGTAGTAATCGTGCCCACGGTTGTTGAGATAGATAAACCTGTCGTTGGAATTCATGTGGCTCCAGTACTGCCCCGACTTGTCCCACCATTTCTCGCTCATCTTGAAGTCGCCCATGGAAGTGTAGGCAATGCTTATACCCATGTATATGGCTATGACGTTATTGTAGTTTTGCTTTTCCCTCTGCGCCTTTTTAGCTGCTTCAATGTAGTAGATGATGGCCTGGTCGTATTGTCCTGTCTGCTTATATGTGTCAGCAAGATTGATTATGATGTTAACCATGCTGCTGTTTGGGATGGATTTTGTATTCTTTGCCAGCATGTATGCCTTGTTGAAATACTTATACGTAGAGTCGGTATTGCCAACGCATTTAATCCAGTACAGTCCCTCAATGCTGTAGTATTCAACCCTAATGACATCCTTTATTTCGTTATGACTGCTGTTGTTGCGCTTTAGGAAATTCTTAAGCAAAGTCCTAACATTATTGATTACCTCTGTGTCATTATTGATGAATGCCATCTTGCCTTTTAGGCATTGGCTGAGGTAGTAGATGTTGCTGTCTTGGTCGGCTGTCTTGTCCAACTGTCGTAAGGTTTTCTCTGCGAAAGCCAAATTCCTGTTGTTTAGAGAGTCTGTGCTTTGGTAATATAGGGAGATATTATTGTCAGACTTGTCAGTGTCCAAGTCATTGCAGGCAGCCATAATTATGGCTGTCAGAATTATTATTAGGATTCGGCAAGACAATATATTACCCTTTTCCATAGACTATTGCATATTTCCTTGCAAATATAACAAAAATAAATAAAAAAGGTTCTTTTTTATATTAATAATTAGTCCTAAATATTGTCGTTAAGAGTCAGTATACTATCCTTTTAACCATGCAGAATGCATTTCAGACTAAGGAAAATACCTTTTGGCTGAAAATGCACTCTGTTTGGATAGATGTGTATGGTTTCTTATTTTTTTCTTTCACTTTCCTTTATGAAGCCATGCCTGTAGGCGTAGAGAAGTTTTTTAAGGTCTGCTATTTGCTTGTTTAGCTCAACACCCTTGTCTGTATCAGCGACGAGCATACGATGGCTTGACATCTCAACTATCTGTGTAGTACTCTTGATGTCGGTACCCTGCATAATAGCTTTCTCAGTGCTTGTGAACGGCTCGTGTTGTACAAGCTGGAAACCTCGGCTGTGATATACGAGCGTATATCCTGCTATACCTGTTTCCTTGTGGTACGCCTGTGAGAAGCCGCCATCGATAACCATCAGTTTTCCATTAGCCTTTATTGGATTTTCGCCGCTTGCCACATGTACGGGCACATGTCCATTGATAATATGCCTGTTATTGCCATTCACGCCGAAGGCATCCAGTATATTGTCGCATATAGTCTCGTTGTCACGCAGTAGGAAATAGTTGCCCTTAGCCTCATGGTGGGTCTCCTTGTCTGCAATGAAGTAGCGTTCGAACGTAGCCATCTTTGACTTGTCAAAGAGGGGGCTGTCAGGACCGCACCACAGATAGAGGAAATAGTCGATGGCGTATTGTCTCTCATCATCCGGAGTGTCGTTTTGGAATGCTGCCCTAATCTGCATACCTATGTCTGTCATCAGTTCCAGTCCTGAGCATGAGTGGCCAGGCCGTATCTCGACACTCTTGAGAGTTCCGTCATCGTTGAGAGGTACAGAGGCGTGATATAGCAGGTTGTTGTTGCAGATGCCGTACATGCATCCGTGTCCAAGCAGGGCACGCAGATGCCGGTGCAGCTTCTCGCTGACCATGAAGAAATGGTGCAGGTGCTTCATCAGTGCCTCCTCCTCCTCGGTAAGCCTTGTCGGGTTGGCAGGGTCTATAGTGGGGAAGTTATTGCTCTTCAGATCATACTCCTTTCCGCCAATGGTAATGGTTCCCTTCTCATAGTTGATGTTGCTGAGAAGGTCGCGGTCCTCCATTCGCCATTCGGGATGCTTGTGATACATCTGAGCCTCTATCTTGAACTGCATCACGGCTATGGCCTTATGCATCTGAGCTGTTAGCCGCTGTGTCTTCGCATCGGTACTCTCTGCTCCTCCGTTAAGGTTTGGCTGGAATTCCTTGCACGGATCGTCCTTGTACATCTCCATTGCGAATGTGGCCAGTGGTATGAGGTTTATGCCATACCCCTCTTCCAGCGTCACGAGGTTGGAGTATCTTAGTGACAGGCGTATGACGTTGCAGATGCAGGCGTCATTGCCGGCGGCTGCACCCATCCAGAGAATGTCATGATTGCCCCATGTGATATCCCAGTGCCTGTACTGCTCCATAAGGTCCATGATGCGGTGTGCGCCGGGACCGCGGTCGAAGATGTCGCCGAGAAGGTGCAGCTGGTCTATGGCAAGGTGCTGTATCACCTCAGCCATGGCTATGATGAAGTCGTTGGCTCTGCCAGTAGATATAATGGTGTCGATGATGACGTTTACGTAGGCAGCCTTGTTAAGGTCGTCGGTACGCTCGTGGAGTAGTTCCTCGATGATGTATGCGAAGTCAGGAGGAAGGGTACTTCTTACCTTCGAGCGTGTGTACTTGCTTGATATGTCCCTGCATACGGCCACAAGTTTGTGAAGGGTTATGTGATACCAGTCGTCAAGGTCCTCCTCGTTCGCCCTTACCAGCTCCAGTTTCTGCTCTGGATAGTATATCAGAGTACATAGCTCCCGTTTCTCGCTCTCGCGCAGTGTTGTGCCGAAGAGGTCGTTGACCTTTCGCTTGATGTTTCCAGACGCGTTCTTTATGACATGCTGGAAAGCCTCGTATTCTCCATGTATGTCGGCAAGGAAGTGTTCCGTGCCCTTGGGGAGGTTGAGTATTGCCTGGAGGTTGATAATCTCCGTGCTGGCGTCTGCAATGGTCGGGAACGAGTGGGCGAGCAGTTGCAGGTATCTCAAGTCTTTTTCAATGTCTTTAGGAGTAGTCATTTTTCTGTATATTTTTAAGTTTCATTATTCTCGTAGCTATCTTGTCGGCCTGTTTTCCGTACCTCGGAGTTACGGGCATGAAGCCCTCGCCAAGGCCTGCGATAGTGCTCATGGCTCCCTCAAGGTGTCTCATAAACGTCAGTGCTCCCGTTGCCGCGAGCATGGACCGTAGTCGGTCTTCATCAAAATTCCCTTGCATGAGAGACTCCAATAAGTTCATGGCGTGGCGTAATGGCAATGTTCCGTGTGTCAGCTCATATTTTATGTTCAGTACCATGGTGCATATCACACGTTCCCTCTGCTCGTCGTCTGAGGCGATGTCCTCCATTTTGCTTCTCAGCATGATGTTGTTGCTGATGACGTCATCGCAGGGAATGTCTCCGTCATTATAGCCGTAGTCGTGCCTGAACCTCATGGAGGGGTTTAGTGTTACGAATGTCCTGGTAATTCCCATCACCTCTGCACCATTCCTGACAAAGTCGGCTACATGTTCGTCGGCAGCATACAGGCAGATGTTTCGCCAGTCCGTGTCATCGATGGCCTCAATGTCGGCCTTTGCCTCTGAATACATCCGCGGCTTGCCTGCAATGTCACGGCAAACGGAGGCGTACAGTATGCGGCGTAGAGCTTTTACCGCCTTGGGACTTATGAGCATGTTGACATTCGAGTCTAACACTTTTTGGTATAGCTCCATAACGCTTGCCCCCATCTCCTCGGGCGACAGCTGGCTTGTCAGCGTAGGATTCTTTATGATGGCAGTCCTGCAGTTCCACTTGAGCTTTGTGAAGGTGCTATGCTCGTATCTGCCACATAGGTGCACGGCAGAGGCTTTGCGTGTCATCTTGCGCTGGTATGTGGACGTGAGCAGCTGGCGGCGCAGGCGTTGTCCCTGCATTATCCACGGCTCCAGTCCGCCAAGCGGAGAGAACACCGTTGGGATGTCCAGCTGTGTTGCCTTGGATATTACTCTCGAAGCCTCTGTCCTCCAGCATCCGAAGACATGTACGAGAGTGACGCCGTCAAGTAGTCCGGGTTTGTAGAGATGAGCAACAACCGTATCACCCCATTTGTTCAGATACGATGCCAGCATTGTCACCAGTTCTTTGTTGGTGGCAATGTCGTATGTGTCCTTGGGTATGAACAGTAGTATTCTCATGATGTCGTAACCTATAGCTTGTGAGTAGTGAAATCGAGCTTGTCCGCCAGAAGGTATTTTATTCTGTAACCGATGTTGTGCCATACGACAGCAAGCTGCAATGGCAAGGCCAGTATTCCCGGTATGTGTTCGCCGAGCATTCGTGCTGCCCGTACCATCATTATGCCACGCATTATAGACATTATTAATATAGATGCCGCAGCAGCCGACGTAATCACCCATTGTTGCTGTAATGCCGACAATGTCAATCCTACTGCCGAGGCAAGAAAGCTGAGGTGCAGCATCGTCTGGTCAAGGTTGAACAGGAAGCGATGGGCAAAGCTGCGTGAAAGGTATTTACGTGTCTCGAGGTAGTATAAGTGCCGGTATTTCCAAGCCTTGCGGGTAGGAGCGTCCTCCCTCACCCATGCCTCGGGAGCTATTTCCGTAGCTGTGTTTCCTTTTTTTGCGAACTTGTTGACAATGAAGTCGTACTCACCCCTGACAAGGTTGAGATTGCCCCTGAAGCCCTCCTCGTTCAGGAAGATGCTCTTGCGGAACAGCAGGTTGGAGCCTGGATGCCCGTATGCGATGCCTTTCTGTGCCTCGCGCAGGGAGTAACATTCTGCATGAAGTCTCTCAAAGCGGTAGTAGAGTGGGGCAGAGGGCACGTAGTTGCTGTAGCCCATCACCAAGTCATTGCCCTGATGGCAATGGCGGGCCATTGTGGCAAGCCACTTGTCAGACTGTGGAGCGCATGTGGGCTCCGTCATCAGTATCCACTCGTTGGCCGCCGCTTTCACTCCCAGAGTCACGGAGAGCTTCTTGCGGCTCATGTATCTTGACGACTCCGGTATGAGCGTGTAGTAGAGGTGGCTGTTTGCCGAGAGCCTCTTGAGTACATCCTCGCTCTCGCTGTCCCCTCTCTCTGCCACTACTATAACCTGGTAGCCGGCAGGATAGTCCTGCTCCAGTATGAGCGGAAGGTTGCGCTTCAGCTCGGGAGCGTTGTCGTGAGCGGTGATTAAAACCGTTATAGGCGGCAACTGCTGCTGCTGACCGTCATCACAGTTGTCTTCCTGCTCCTCCTTCCTGATCTTTCGGAAGAAGGGGTTAAGGAATGGTGTGATGATGGCCAACAGCAGCAGTATGCCGCTTGTAATGATAGTTGTCTGATCTATTGTCATAAATCTTCTGTGATATAACCTTTGGGGAGTTTACGGCAGTTGTACTGACTGGCCATAATCTCGCCGTAAGCACCCGCAGAGCGAAGAGCTATGAGGTCACCGCGCCGTGTCTTGTTGATGTCTATAGCTTTGGCAAAGACATCACTCGACTCGCAGATTGGACCTACTACATCGTATGTCTCGCAGGGCAGGTCGCTGCTTATGTTCTCAATCTTGTGGTAAGCCTGGTAGAGTGCCGGACGTATGAGGTCGGTCATGCCGGCGTCAACGATGGCAAACTGCTTGGCCGTTCCCTGCTTTACATAGAGGGTGCGTGTTATGAGGCTTCCCATCTGTGCCACTACAGCCCTGCCCAGCTCGAAGTGCACCTTCTGTCCGGGACGCAACTTCAGTTTTGTCGCGTATGTGCTGAAGTACGACTTGAAGTCGGGTATCGGCTCACGGTTTGGATGGTCGTAGCTGATGCCCAGTCCGCCTCCCACATTGATGTTCTCAACCTTTATATGGTGGCGTTCCAGCTGGTCCTGCAGCTCATTAATCCTGTTGCATAAAGCCTCGAAGTCACCCATGTCAAGTATCTGACTGCCAATATGGAAGTGCAATCCAACGAAGCTTACGTTTTCCATCCTCTCAGCCTCTGCAATAGCCTCCTCCATCTGGTCCATGGCAATGCCGAACTTGTTCTCTGCCAGTCCTGTGGTAATGTTGGCGTGTGTATGCGCGCCCACGTTAGGGTTGATGCGGAAGGCCACCCTTGCCACCTTACCCTTGGCCTGTGCGAGCTCGTTGATAACCTCCAGCTCTGCTATGCTCTCTACATTGAAGCAGAAGATGTCGTGGTCGAGTCCGAGATTTATCTCCCAGTCGCTCTTGCCTACTCCGGCATATACTATCTTCGATGGTGCGAACCCTGCTTTTATGCATGCCTCAATCTCTCCACCGCTTACGCAGTCGGCACCAAGGCCGGCCTGGCAGATGATGTTCAGAACTCTCGGGTTGGCATTGGCCTTAACGGCATAATGCACGCAGAAGTTCTCATGCTTGCCTGCCTCGTCGTTGATGGTATTGAGCGTCTTGCGCAGCAGCTCGCTGTCGTAGTAGTAGAATGGCGTCTCTATGCCACTGAACCGTTCTATGGGGAAATTACCTTTCATATATGCTAATCTGTAAGTGTATGTGTTGTTTCTGATAAGTTGCTTATTTGTTGAACAGTACGTCGCTAAGGTTCTGGAGAGCGCGCTTCTTGTCGCTTTCCTTTATGAGGAATGATATGTTGTAGTTGCTTCCTCCGTAGCTTATCATCCTCACGGGGATGTTCTTCATTGCGTCTGTGGCGAGGGTCTCGAACCCGAGGTTGCTCCAGTCAAGGTCGCCGACAACGCATACTATGCACATGTTCGTGTCTACCGTCACGGTGCCATATTTCTTCAGCTCGTTGACGATATCGTTCAGGTGGTCGTCCTTGTCGATGCTCATGCTTACACCCACCTCTGATGTGGCAATCATGTCGATAGGCGTCTGGTAGCTCTCGAAAATCTCGAATACCTTTCTGAGAAATCCCGTTGCGAGAAGCATGCGCGACGACTTTATCTTTATTGCCGTGATGTTGTCCTTGGCAGCGACAGCCTTTATCTTGCCTCTTACAATGACGTTGTCGATGATTGTTCCCTCGGCCTGTGGGTCCATTGTGTTCTTTAGCCTTACGGGAATGCCAGCGTACTTGGCAGGCTGAACACATGTCGGATGAAGTATCTTCGCACCGAAATATGCCAGCTCGGCGGCCTCCTCGAAGTTGAGCTGCCTAACGGCCTCAGTCTTGTCGACAATGCGTGGGTCGTTGTTGTGCATGCCGTCAATGTCGGTCCATATCTGTATCTCCTCTGCGGGCAGGGCGGCACCAATGAGAGAAGCGGTATAGTCGGAGCCGCCACGCTGCAGGTTGTCAATCTCTCCGTAGGCGTTGCGGCAGATGAAACCCTGGGTGATGTATATCTGGTAGCCCTCGTTGTCGTTCATTATGGCCTGCAGCTTCTCCTTGATATATTGGGGGTCTGGCTCTGCGTTCTTGTCTGTGCGCATGAAGTCGAGGGCATTGAGCAGAATGGCCTTCACGCCACATTCCTGAAGATAGTTCACAACCATGTTGGTGCTGATAATCTCGCCTTGTGCCACGATGCTCTTTTCCTCGAAGCTTGTGAAGAGATCCTTGGTGAACGAGCGCAGGAACTTGAACTCCGACTGCAGGAACTCGCATGTCTTCTGCTTGTATTCGTCGGTAGAGAACAGTTCCTCTACATGCTGCATGTATTTCTTCTCCAGGTTGTTGATAACCTCGTTAGCGCCCTCCGGGTTCTTCTTGTACAGATAGTCGCTGATTTCAACGAGGGAGTTGGTAGTACCGCTCATGGCGGAGAGCACAACGAAAGTCTGCTCACCTGATTCGGTGATGAGCTGTGAAACGTTTTTCATTCTCTCAGGAGTACCCACCGAGGTGCCTCCAAATTTCATTACCTTCATAATCGTTATTATTATTTTATTTGTTCCTTTATAGTCTTGCCTACAGCCCCTTGATGCCTATTCCTCTTCGAGGCACATGTGGCTATAGTCCTTTGTGATGTCTGTAATCTTTCCATCCTGACATTTATATACGATGCCGGGATATTTGTCGATGAGGGGAATGTTGTGCGTGGTCATCACAATGGCCGTGCCCGTCGCCGTGATGTCCTTCAGCAGTTGCAGTATCGAGCTGGCAGTCTCTGGGTCGAGGTTGCCGGTAGGCTCGTCAGCAATGATTACCTTTGGCTGGTTGAGCAATGCGCGCGCTATGGAAATGCGCTGCTGCTCACCTCCTGACAGCTCATGCGGCATGGAGCCGGCCTTGTCCTGCATGCCGACATCGGCAAGCACTTCGGATATGCGCGTCTTGATTTTCTCCTTGTCTTTCCATCCGGTAGCTTTCAGCACGAACAGCAGGTTCTGGTACACCGTGCGGTCGTGCAGCAGCTGGAAGTCCTGGAATATGATGCCCATTTCCTTCCTAAGCGATGGTATGTCCTTGCGTCTGAGCTTCAGCAGGTTGCGTCCAAGTATCTCAGCCTTGTCGGCCTCGTCCTGATACAGGTCCAACTCGCAGTAGGTGGTCTTGAGCAGCGAGCTTTTGCCCGAGCCTACTTTGCCGATGATATATATGAACTCGCCTTCGTCAACGTGAAAGTCGACGTTGCTGAGAACCATCGTGTCCTGCTGGTATATGTTTACGTTCTTGTACTCAATCAGCATTTCTTTTATTCTGTTATTATTGTGTTATTTGCCTTGTTCTCAGATTTTTATTATTTGGCTTCCTTGCTCTTCTCCATTCTCCGTTTCTTGTCCCATTCCGGGTCGTGTCTTTTCTGCAGTTCTCCTGCCACATCCTCTATGCGCAGTCCCTTCTCGGTGAGCATCACAATGAGGTGGTACAGCAGGTCGGAAGCCTCGTAGACCATCTTGTCATTGCTGCCGTTGGTAGCTTCGATGACAGTCTCAAGAGCCTCCTCGCCAACCTTTTGTGCTATTCTGTTAATTCCTTTCCGGAATAGGCTCGTAGTGTAGCTGCCCTCAGGCATCTCCTCATGCCGTTTCTCTATGAAGTCCTGTAGCTCCGTGAGGAACAGCAGTGGGTTTGCGCTATTGTCCTCGCCCCAGCAGGTGTCTGTTCCCGTGTGGCAAGTCGGTCCGTCAGGGATGGCTTTTACGAGCAGCGTGTCCTTGTCGCAGTCGTTCCTCACCTCTACGAGGTTCAGATAGTTTCCTGACGTCTCGCCCTTTGTCCAAAGGCAGTTGCGGGTGCGGCTCCAGAAAGTCACCTTTCCCGTAGCGACAGTCTTGTCGTAAGCCTCACGGTTCATAAAGCCCAGCATAAGAACATTCTTTGTTCTTGCGTCCTGAACAATTGCCGGCACGAGGCCTCCCAGTTTGTCGAAGTCAATCTCCATTATCGTATATCTAAATTTCGAATATGTCCTTTATCAGTCCTATACTACATTCTGACGTTCACCCCGTTGTCATTCAGATAGGCCTTTAGCTCCTGTATGCCAATCTCGCCGAAGTGGAAGACGCTTGCTGCAAGAGCGGCGTCAGCCTTTCCTTTGCGGAATGCGTCGAGGAAATGCTCCTTCGTTCCCGCTCCGCCACTTGCTATCACAGGGATGCTGAGCTGGTCGGCCAGCTTTGCCAGAGCCTCGTTGGCAAAACCCTGCTTCACACCGTCGTGGTCCATGCTGGTGAAGAGTATTTCTCCTGCGCCACGCTCCTGTACCTCGTGTGCCCAGTCGAAAAGTCCCAGTTCCACACGTTCTCTGCCTCCCTTTACATAACAATGCCATCCGTCGCTGTCCATCCGTGCGTCAATGGCGCATACGCAGACCTGCGAGCCGAACGTGCCCGCTATGTCGTCGATGAGCTGAGGAGTTCTGATGGCAGCGGAGTTGATGCTCACCTTGTCTGCTCCAGCGTTGAGCAGCCTGTCTACGTCCGACAGCTGGTTGATGCCGCCACCAACGGTGAAGGGTATGTTTATCTCCTTGGCCACGCGTGTCACCATGTCCGTGAAGGTCTTGCGTTCCTCGAAGCTTGCTGTTATGTCGAGGAATACCAGCTCGTCGGCTCCGGCCTCGCTGTATACCTTGCCCAGCTCCACGGGGTCGCCAGCGCTGCGCAGGTTTACGAAGTTGGTGCCTTTCACGGTCTCGCCGTTCCTGACATCCAAGCATGGTATGATGCGTTTTGCTAATGTTCCCATAGTGTGTCGATGTTTATCTTGCCCTCGTAGTATGCCTTGCCGAATACCACGGCAGGAATGCCGCTGTCGGCCAGGGCCTTTATGTCCTCGTTGCTGCCAACGCCCCCGCTGGCTATCAGGTGCAGGGTGGGGTAGGCGTCCATTATCTGTCTGTAGAGACCAGTTGCGGGACCTTGCAGGGTGCCGTCTTTCGATATGTCCGTACAGAGCACGTTCCTTACCCCCTTGTCGACATATTGCTTCAGGAATGGCAGCAGCTCCTCGGCAGAGTCTTCCTTCCATCCATTTATGGAAATCATTCCGTTGCGCACGTCTGCACCCAGTATGAGCCTGTCTGGTCCATAGGTGTCGAGCCATCCCATGAACAGTTCCGGGCATGTCACGGCCACGCTGCCTATGGTTACCATTGCCGCTCCGGCATCAAACGCCCTTGCTATGTCCTCGCTGGTCTTGATGCCTCCTCCAAAGTCTACCTTCAGCTTTGTCGACGAGGTTATGGAGCGTAGGGCCGCATCGTTGACGATATGCCTTGACTTTGCTCCGTCAAGGTCTACGACATGCAGCCTGTCGAAGCCCAGGTCCTCAAAGCGGCGAGCTACGTCAGCGGGGCTGTTGTCATATATTGTCTTCTGCCCGTAGTCACCCTTGGTAAGCCTCACGCACTTGCCGTCTATGATGTCTATGGCCGGTATAAGCTCTATTTTACTTCTCATCATGGTTCTGTATCAAGAAAGTTTCTCAATATCCTCTCACCCACCTTGCCACTCTTCTCCGGATGGAACTGTGTTGCGTAGAAGTTGTCCTTCCTTAGGGCGGCAGAGAACGGTTGTATATAGTCTGCTGAGGCTATGGTCCATTGACATTCAGGCACATAGTAGCTGTGTATGAAGTAGACATACGGATCGTTGCCAATTCCTGCGAATAGCCTGTCGGGAGTGTCGCCTATCGAAATCCTGTTCCATCCCATAGCAGGAACCTTGTCCTCGTGACATGTAGGCTGAAACCTCCTCACAGTCATTGGGAACAGGCCTATGCAGTCTGTATCTCCCTCCTCGCTATGGCTGCACATCAGTTGCTGTCCTATACATATTCCCAGAACGGGCTGTCTGAGGTCGCGTATGATGTCGTCAAGGCGATGTTCCCTGATATACGACATGGTAGTGCGGGCCTCACCCTGTCCGGGGAACAGCACTCTGTCTGACGATGCCAATGTCTCTGCGTCGTCCGTTATCAGAGGTTCTACTCCAAGCCTTCTCAAGGCATTAACAACGGAGTAGATGTTTCCGGCATTGTATTTTACAATAGATACTTTCACTTTTCGTCAGTCCTTCCTGCTGTTGTTGTCAGCTGAATATGATGGTCTTGTTGTTGTAAGTGAGGATTTTCCGCTCAATGTGCTTCGTGACAGCCCTTGACAGAACAATTTTCTCCAAGTCCTTGCCCTTGAGGACGAGGCTTTCGGGCGTGTCCTTGTGAGTAATGCGCGTAACGTCCTGCTCAATGATTGGTCCTGCGTCGAGGTCGGCTGTGACATAGTGGCTTGTAGCACCGATAATCTTCACTCCGCGTTCCCATGCCTGATGGTACGGCTTGGCGCCTATGAAGGCCGGGAGGAACGAGTGGTGTATGTTGATGATATGGTGCGGATAGGCGTTTATCATGTTGTCGGTGATAATCTGCATATACCTTGCCAGCACTATGAAGGTAACTTTCTCCTTCTGTAGCAGCTCCATCTCGGCCTTCTCCACCTCGTCCTTGTTGGAGTGGTCCTTGTTTATTGACCATACGTAGTAGGGGATGCCAAACTGCTCGGCAACGTAGCGAAGGTCCTCGTGGTTGCTGACAATGCATGGTATGTCCACGTTCCACTCACCGGCCTTGTAACGTGCCAGCAGGTCGTACAGGCAATGGCTCATCTTGCTTACGAAGATGGCCATGCGTGGACGCTCGTCATTAAAGTAAAGGTTGAAGGTCATGCTGTACCTTTGCGAGTATAGCGTGTCGATATATTCTCTTATCTTATCCCTTGGAATGATGAAATCCTCCAGTTCCCATTCCAGTCTCATGAAGAACATGCCGTCTTCACGGTCGACATATTGGTCGAGGTATACGATGTTACCCTTGTTGTCTGTTATAAACTTGGTCACCTCCGAGATTATTCCATGCTCATCGGGACAGTGAAGAAGCAGTATTGCTGTTGATTTCATGTTCGCAACGTTGTTAATAAACGTTGCAAAGATACAAAGATTAATTGAAAACAGGAAATTGTATTACGAAAAATTACGGCATGTAGCAGTATTATTTATAAAATGAAATGTTTTCTTGCCTTAGATGCCACAAATTGACATTATACAGACACTGGGCGTTGGTGCAGGGTGCTGTTTCCTGTCAGCCTTTTACTCTGCCTCATCCTCGTCGGTAGTGCGCAGTATTACTGATGTTGCACCAATGGTGAAAAGGGTGCCGTTGCCAATAACCCTACGTTCCTTGTCACCAAGGATTTCGTTGTCTACAAACGTGCCGGTATAGCTCGGGCCGTCGCGTAGGATGTATTTCAGGTTGCCCTTCTTGTCACGGCTGATGTTTATGACACAATGGTTCATGTCAATGCTCGGGTCGTTGGTTTCTATGGGACAGTTGATGCCGGAGCCTTTCATGTAGCGTCCTATGACGTTGTCGCCCATCTGGAGTGGTATTACCTGCTTGTAGTGGAAGACATTCTCTATGACAACTATTGAGCCGCAGCCTTTCTCGTTGGCCATCTCGTCAGGGTTTTCCTCTTTCTGCCTGTTCCTTAGTTTTGTCACGCCAATCTTTATGCCGAATTCCTTTCCACACTCCGGGCATTTGAACACCAGTGACTGGCCAGACTCGTATTTGGTCTCATCGAACGTTATGAAGTTATCGCACTTCGGACATCTTACTCTTTTCATCCTGTGATAAGGTGGTTATTTTAAGGGGTTATTAGGTTATTGGGGTAAAGGGTTAGTAGGTTATTAGGTTAAACCATTAAACCGTTATTGAGTTACCTTCATTACCCATCCGTCGGCAAACTCACTCTTGCTTCTCAAATCCCTAAGAGCTTGCTGGGCCTCTTCCTGACTGCTGTAGTTTCCGTATACTACTTTCGAGCCGTTTGTCCTTGTCACGGCCCGTGCCTCCTCGTAGCCTTTGTTGCGGAGAGTCTGTGCGTATGCCTCAGCGTTTTTCTTGCCTACTTTCGATGCCAGTACTATGACATAGCATATCTCTTCTGTCTTTGTTACTTCCGCAGTCGGCTGGCCGGCCTCTTCAGCAGTCTCTTTTGTTGCTTTGGCTTCCTTGATGACCTTGCGCACATCAATGTTCTTGACTACATCCGTACCGGTGGTAACATCCTTTGGCATAATCCTGTCAAGCATGCCGGTGTCAATGGTGGTGCCAGCCGTTTGAGCCGTATGGTTGTCAAGAGGCTTGGGCAGCAGCAGGAAAGCGATGATGGCGATGCAGGCAGCAGCAAGGTTGCGGAGAAGGCTCAGCCTGATGCTTATGGTCTTGTCCTCCGTGTCGTCTGCCATGCTTGCGGCCGCATCCTGTGCTGTCTCCTCCTGTTCCGCAGTGGCAGATATGGGCTTGAAGACAAAGCTGCCGAGACCGTACAGCCCGGGTGTGAGTATTCCTGCCTCGCAAGGCTCAAACTCGTAGTTCCCGTCATCGTTGATGGAGATGACACCTATGTTGTGGAGCTCGTACGAGCCATCATGGCTTATTCTTTCCCTTACCTCCCTAACCTCGTCGCTGATGCGCTTCACGGCCTCCGGATAGCTGATGTCGTATGCCTCTACATACGACTGTGCCAGCAGGGAGTCGTTCATTGTAAGCTTTGGATTAAACCCAAGCGTACGCAATGGCGGGATGAACGTATAGTCCCTCTCGTCAAAGCGTGCGTCAACATGATGTGCCATAAAGCCGCCAAAATCAGGGACTATGACGCAATCATTGTCAAGGAGCAGTATTTCTATGTGTCTCTCGAGCTCAATCATGTTGCAAAGGTAGTTTTTTTTTGCAAGATAAACAAATTATTTGCCAAATATATTTTCACCTCCTTGTGCCATATTTGTCCTCTCGTGCGTGCGCAAACATATATATATAATACTATAAAAATAGAAGATCTCTTCGTTGGCCAACGGAGGCGCTTTCATAAGGCATTGAACGTGTCTTTCCTGAAAAATGTCATCGTTTAAATTCTGTAAGTTGTTTGTCACCTTACGTATCATCGCTGACGGCTGCGGCGTAGTGCACAGTCATCAGCGATGATAATAATATTATGGTGAGTATGCGTATCATTTCAGGCTTTCAAGTAGGCTCTTGAGCTGTTCGCCGCTGCTTGGTCTTGGAGCGTTGTACTTATAGAGCTTGCCCTCCTTGTCGTAGATGACGAAGAATGGTATGCCTCTGACGTTGAGGGCGTTTGCCAGCTTGCTACCTGTGTCAAGCCATTGGTTGCCGTGCATTTGCAGTTCGTTCATCTTCTTCAGCCATGGCTCAGCGGTCTTGTCGATGGATATGGACAGGAATGCTACGTTCTCGTTGGCCAGCTCAGCCTCAAGTTTCTGCAGGTGAGGAACCTCCTTGCAGCACGGTACGCACCATGATGCCCAGAGGTCTATGTATACGTATTTGCCTTTCAACTCGCTTATGCTGTGCTGCTTGCCGTCCTTGTCCACGAAGGTCAGTCCCTCGGGGAATGGCGTGCCTGCTATGGTGGCGCGGTTGCTGACGAAAGTCTTGAGGTACTTGCCGTCCAGGGAGTATTTCTCCGTAAGGGCTGTCAGCTCAGCCAGTCCAGACTCGTAGTCACGCTGGTAGTTGAATTTGGTGATGAAATTCTGAAGCATGTTGTTGGCAACGGTGTTTCTGATTTCCTCACATTTATAGTTCGCAAATAGCGTTTCCATCTTCTGCGTTAGCGTTGCCTGGCGTGGCATGGTAGAGCTTATGAGCTGGCTGGTGGTGGGGAATAGCGATGCCAATGGGGTGTCGAGGGTCTTGCTCGGTTCTCCAATAATGTCTTCGAGCCTCAGCGGAATATCGAACGCTTTTGTCTTGGTGATGTTCGGCAGCGAGCTGAAAGCGTTGTACGCCGAGGTACAGGCCCACAGCCTGATATACTGGCTCACGGTGCTGCTGCATGCGTAGAGGGAAAGTATGGAGTCGGCAGCCGTCATATAGCCTCCGAGCATGTCGGCATAGCCCTGCCATCCAACGTTCTGGGCCGTCCATAGCGTCTGGTCGGCATCGAAGACCTTAGTTGCGTATGCAGACAGTGCCTTGTTGTCGTTGCCTTCTACGGCGATGGGGCCTTTGGCGGTAATCTCCAGGTTTATGCAGTTGTCATTCTTCCCCTCGGGTATATATATCGGCAGGAAGGTCTGCGTCTGGTTTCTTATGCATATCACCCGGTACAGCCCGTATGAGGATGTCTCGGTGTCTGCGCTGAATGACGTACCCGTCTGCACCATCTTCTGGGCATCGTCCTGCGCCCCAGCGTTAAGAGGCTGGATGTACATCATAACCTCTCCATTGGCCTGTGGGGAGTCTGTCTTCAGCGTTATCTTCTTCTGTTGAGCCATGGCAGCCAATATTGTTGTTGCCATCAGCAATGTTGTAAACAGTCGTTTCCGTTCAGTCATTTCCTTGTAGTCCGTTTGTTTGTTCTATTATCAATACAATATTATTACATTCTGCGAAGATAGTGTTTTTTTTCCTTGCATCACACATTAATGTCATTTTCTTAGCTTTTTTTGTGAAACAAGGTGTGTAATGATGAAAATAATTTAAGACATTGAAGACGCATGAGCCAAAATACCTATTTTTGGGTATGTTGTCAAGGATGTTCGGACAGATGTTTTTCAGTATCTTTGCACCGCCTTCAAGGCTAACAGAAATAGCAAAAGAAAAATGAAAAGACTGATGACTTATCTCATGGCCATGCTCGTGAGTGCCAATGCGACAGTGATTGCCGAATCGACAGAACCCGTAAAGCATGGAAATAGGGTAACTGGACATGTAATTGACAAGACAACGGAAGAGAACCTTCCCCATGCCACCATCTTGATAGTTGAGACCAAGCAGGGAGCCGTCTCTGACAACGACGGGTTGTTTGCTTTCGACAAGCTGCCAGCTGGCTCTTATACGCTGCGTGTGCAGCTGCTTGGCTATGAGACACAGGAAAAGGTGGTGACAGTGAGCAATAATTTCACCACCGACCTGCATTTCGCCATGGAGGCCTCGGCATTCAGAACAGGCGAGGTCGTAGTGTCTGCTAACCGTAATGAGGTAAGCCGTTGTGATGCGCCCGTGGTGGTGAACGTCATAGGCAACAAGCTTTTCGAGACGGTGAACTCTACAGACCTGGCAAAGTCGCTGAGCTACCAGTCGGGACTCAGAGTGGAGAACAACTGCCAGAACTGCGGTTTCCCGCAGGTGCGCATAAATGGCCTTGAGGGCCCATACTCGCAGATACTCATAAACAGCCGTCCCGTGGTCAGCGCATTGTCGGGGGTGTACGGGCTGGAGCAGATACCCGTGAGCATGATCGACCGTGTGGAGGTGGTACGTGGTGGAGGCTCGGCCCTGTTCGGTGCCAATGCTGTCGGCGGCACCATAAATATCATTACCAAGGACCCTGTAAACAACTCGTTCCAGTTGTCCTCGACACTGTCGAATATCGGTAGCGACGCATGGGAGGAATATGTTGGAGCCAATGCCTCGATAGTGTCAAAGGATAATGTGTATGGGCTTGCCCTGTACCAGTCATACCGCAACCGTATGCCATACGACGACGATGGTGACGGCTTTTCGGAGATTGGCAAGCTCAATGCGCATACCTTCGGACTGCGAGGCTACTATCGTCCCACAGCGATGAGCCGTCTCGGAATAGAATACCATACAACCAACGAGTTCAGGCGCGGAGGAAACAAGTTTGACCAGGAGCCTTTCCTGACGGACATCACGGAGCAGACGAGGCACATCATAAACAGTGGCGGAGTGAACTACGACCTGTTCTGGCGTGAGTATGCCCATAAATTGTCGGTATACTCGTCGGTACAGCATGTAGACCGCAACAGCTATTATGGAGCACAGCAAAACCCCGACGCATACGGCAAGACCAAGGACCTGACGTATGTTGGCGGAGCCACATATACCGGACAGCTGCGCAAGCTGCTCGTAGCACCCGCCACGCTGACTGCAGGTTTGGAATATCAGCTCAACACGCTCCACGACATAATGGTCGGCTACGGGCGTGACCTGAGGCAGGAGGTGAGAATAGCAAGTGCATTTGCACAGTCGGAATGGAAGATAGGACAATGTACCGTGCTGGCAGGTCTGAGACTGGACGACCATAACCTAATAGACAATCCTATTCTCAGTCCGCGTGTCAACTTCATGTGGAAACCCTCACAGTACATCCAGACGAGACTAACATGGTCGACGGGCTTCAGGGCTCCACAGGCCTACGACGAGGACTTGCACGTGACTGCCGTTGGCGGTGAGGGCGTACTCATCAGGCTGTCCGACGGGCTAAGCCCCGAACGTTCCAACAGCTTTAGCGGCTCTGCCGACTGGACTTTCCGGGCAGGCCATTTCCAATTCAATATTCTTGCAGAGGCTTTCTATACATCACTCGACGATGTGTTCTATCTTCACGACCTTGGTACGGACAGCCAGGGCAATTCCATACAGGAACGCCGCAACGGAAGTGGTGCGGAGGTGTATGGCGTCAACTTCGATGCCAAGGCTGCTCATGGCTCGACATTCTCCGTACAGGCCGGACTGACTATGCAGCGTAGCAGATACAAGCAACCGACGCAATGGAGCGACAACCCTGATGTGGCTGCTGTCAGCAACATGCCCCGCACACCTGATGTCTATGGCTATGTCACGCTTACAGCCCAACCGCTAAAGAGGCTTGACATATCGCTCTCGGGAATATACACCGGCAGGATGCATGTTCCCCACTTTGCACCCTCAGATGTCATACCGGAGGACTATCCTTACAGATATATAGACAAGGACGAGATGGTGCACACGCCGCAGTTCTTCGAGCTTGGAGCCAAGGTGGCATATACATTTGTGCTCAACGACCATGTGAAAGTACAGTTCAATGGTGGTGTGCAGAATATCTTTGATGCCTTCCAGAAAGACCTTGACAGGGGTACTTACCGTGACTCAGGGTATTTCTATGGACCTACACAGCCCCGGACTTTCTTTGTTGGAGCTAAGGTTTCAATATAAAAAAGGTTTGAGGGGTTCGAGGAGTTCGAGGGATTTAGTTCAGCATCAGACACATGACGGGCTGTTGCGATCCGAAAATGAAGGTGGACAATTGCTGGATGGTCATGACTTGGGCATCGGGACGTGGCTCGTGACTTGTGGTTACGTTGCCGTGTGCGATGGTGTAATAGCAGTTGTTGGCTGGTATGTGCCTGTCGCCCGTCACGAGTACGGTCATCTCCATGCCTGTGTTTTCCGAGGCATATAGCTCCAGTGCTTTTTTTGCGTTTATTATCCTTATCATGCCTTGCACAGGCTCCTGTTGTGACAAGTAGTGGTCAGGGTCGAGGCCATAGTCTTTACAGGCAATGTCGAATTGGTCAGCATCGTTGAGCAGTATGCACTCGTGGGAACGCTGCCACCTGTCGTAGTCCTCAAACGAGGAAGTAGCGAAACCCTTTGGTGCAGGCAGGCATTTAATGTCCTTTGTGTATCCACACTTGCCATACCAGTCGTGCAGCCATGGCTCAGCTGGTATGAGTGTGGCGAATGTAGTCCCCAAGGTGTAAAGATGGAAATGAGCCTGAGCCATGAGGCTGTTGCCGATGTTCTGCCGTCTGTGCTCAGGGCTTGTGCATACTCCGCTAATGTATGCGGCTTTGGCCTCTTGTCCTTTGAGGAGAATGGAGTGGGGGATTGCCTGTAGCGCTGCTGCCACATGTCCGCCGAGTTGGCAGGTGATGTTGATATTGTCGTGGTAGACGCGTGAGAAGTACAGGTCAACAAATTCCTTGCTGTCCTCGCAGAACACCGTTTCCCACAGTTGTCGGGTTTCTTCCTTTATGCGGGTGGTGTCCTCGAAGTCGGCAAGTGGCCGTTTCTCGGTTAGTGAGTTTTTTACCAGCAGAATATCTGGCTTGTATGAGAGCTTTGCCTGGCGCAGGCCGTCATCGCCCATGTCCTCCTCGCGGTTGATGTAGAAATAGTCCTCTGGCAGGTGGCTGGCAAATTCCTGGTTTATGATGGCGTATGCTCCCTCATAGCTTGTGTCTGCCTTCTCCACGCACACGTCAAAGGTACAATGGTTGATGGGAGCACCAAAGGTGAATGCCACAAGGGTCTCGTCAACCCATATTGTTCCACCCATGAGCTGTAGGTTGTCCCAGTTGTCGAAAGCGCATGTCATAGCCCTCAGCTCCTCGGTGGCACCATCGGGAGAGCCTTGTGCCATGCGCCATTTCCTCTCCAACTCCACACAGTGTGGTATCAGGTCGGGTGTCAGAGGCCGGTATACATATTGTGGATATAGGCTCTTGAACTTGTTAATGTGGTTACGCTTGCCCTGCAATTTCTTTCCCGACAACCTCACAAGCTTCTCACGTGTGTATATGTAGTCTGCGTAGTCTCTTTCGGGCTTGGCATTGAACATGTCTGGCATGTGGCTGTCAATGATATCACACATATAGTTGCTCACACCAAGGATGAGCAGAGGATGCCCCATGGCTATGGAGTCTTCCCGGATAGCCTTTATGACGTTGATGTCGCATTCCTCGCAAGGCTCAACCCTCAGCACTCCCTCGCCGTTGGGCTTCGGCCTTGCTATCGGCATCATGTATGCAAGATGATGTCCGGCATAGAAGCGGAATACCAGATAGTCATCGACGATGGCATACTGGGTATTGTACAGGAAACGCCAGATGATGATGTTTGCGAATGAGAGGTCGCAGTTCTGGCCAGTGCCCCACATGGTGAAACTCTCGATGGTTTCTTTGTCATGTATGGTTACGTCTTTGAATCTTATCATCTTGTTGTATGTGTTGTCAGGAATGGAGAGCTGGTATATAATTCTATAATTACGGCTCCATCATGGGATGAAGCCGTAGTTGCAGCCTGGCGGTTGCCAGCCTGTAGTCTCGTATTTTTATGTTGCTTAAATACAAGCAAGTCGTTAGCCGCCTGACAGTCTAATGGATGACGAGGACTTTAATAATCGTCGTCAGCAACGTCCTCTGCCTCAAGGTTGAGGTCATCGGGATTGGTTTCGAATGTTGTACGGTAGCTTTCCTCGGTGAGCTTGTCGTCATCGAAGCTATCGTCATCATCGTCCTCCTCCTCGTCCTCATAGTCATTCTCTGGCAAGTCCTCGTCGTCATCGTAGTCTTTGTCGTCAAGGTCGTCCTGTCCGAATTTCATTCTTGGCTTCTCAGTCTCTGGTTTCTCTTTTGCAAAGATAGCCTCTACCCATGTGCCCTTGGCTATTTCCAGAACCTCGAAACCATCGTTGACCTTCTTCTCGTAGAGACCACCTGGCTTGTGAAGCCTGTCCTGTGGTAGAGTGGTTGTGCTGATGTCGAAGCCTGTCAGGATGATGTCCTGTATGCTCTGAGACAAAGAGTCCCATCCGCCACCGAAGTTGCGCTCTATCACCTCCATGAGCTTGGCGGCAGAGATATGGCGGATGTTCTCATAGGTGAGGTCGGTGACTCTGAGGATAGGCTTTTTCTTTATGGCGAACTTTATCTTTGCCGATTCGTCAATTTTCAGAGTACCTATCTTGAAATCTCTTGCCTCATATTTCTTGATAACCTCAGGCTTGTCCACTTTTACCTCCTCCATCTCGAAGGCGCTTTTGATGATGTCCGTATAATGACGGACATTATCCTTCAGGTCGGCCTCTTTCTCGGCTGCCTCCCAAAGTCTGAAGATGTCGTTTTCCTGTATGTCCCAAACGTTGCTTTTGTTTAAAGTCTTAAGAGTCAAAGCTTTTTTATCTCTCATATAGTCTTTTGTTTTTTTATATTTTATCTCTGCCTGCAAAAGTAAGTAATAATTTGTAAAGTGCAAACTTTTACAGCTAAAAAATGGAATAGACAACATAAAAAAGGTTTGAGAGGCTCAAAACCCTTCGAACCTCTCAAACCCTTCAAACCTCTCAAACCCCTCGAACCCCTCAAACCTCTCTAACTCTTCTTACCCTAAATACTTCATCAGTATCTTTACGTTGCCGCTCTCGCGTAGCTTTGCTATGCTTTTCTCTCTTATTTGTCTTACTCGCTCGCGTGTAAGTCCGAGCTGGTCGCCAATTTCCTCCAGTCCTTTCTCGTGGCAACCAATGCCGAAACATTCGCGTATGATGATAATCTCTCTCTCCTTCAGTACGTCCTTAAGCACGTTGTTCAGCTCCAGGGCCATGCTCTCATGGTCTACCGAGCGGTCGGTGCGGCTGTCATCGCTACTGGGCATGACGTCGAGCATACAGTTTTCCTCACCATCCTGAAATGGTGCGTCTATGCTCACATGGTGGCCATCGGCCATCATGCTCTGCCCAATTTTCTCCTGGTCGATATTTGTTGCCTCTGCCAGCTCTGCTATAGACGGTCTTCTCTGGTGTTCCTGCTCGAACCGGCTAATCTCGTGGTTTATCTTGTTGAGTGAGCCTACCTGATTGAGTGGCAGTCTGACGATGCGGCTCTGCTCGGCGATGGCCTGAAGTATGCTCTGGCGTATCCACCACACGGCATACGAGATGAATTTGAAGCCTCGTGTCTCATCAAATTTCTGTGCTGCCTTTATCAGTCCGATGTTGCCCTCGTCGATAAGGTCTGTAAGGGTTAGGCCCTGATGCTGGTATTGCTTGGCTACCGACACGACAAAACGCAGATTGGCCGTCACGAGTCTGTCCTTGGCTTTCTCCGCTTCGGGGCCGCCTTTTTTTATTTTCTGTGCCAGCTCTATCTCTTCTTCTATGGATATGAGTGGCGCACGGCCAATTTCCACGAGATACTTGTCCAATGCCTCACTCGAACGGTTGGTGATGCTCTTCTGAATTTTTAGTTGTCTCATCTTGTTGCTATGAATTTTCGTAAGCGTTTGATATGCAAACTCTTAATGTGTGTACCTAAAACACGGCAAAATTAGGAAAAAAACTATTTGAAAGGGATTTTTGTATACAATCTTTAACTTAAATAACCAAAAAAAGCCCAATCTTAGTAGATTGAGCTTTGTGCGTCCTTAGGGACTCGAACCCTAGACCCACTGATTAAGAGTCAGTTGCTCTACCAACTGAGCTAAGGACGCATCAGTGTTGTTTCAGAATGGTGCGTCCTTAGGGGCTCGAACCCTAGACCCACTGATTAAGAGTCAGTTGCTCTACCAACTGAGCTAAGG
>SAMEA3663036__coassemble_123_pt1 | contig 36929 bp, 41 predicted proteins | sample SAMEA3663036__metabat2_high_PE_031 | metagenome-assembled genome bin SAMEA3663036 (sample SAMEA3663036) | pig gut metagenome | biome: pig gut; feature: pig-associated habitat; material: faeces | place: France | collected 2012
ATCTAAATGACAAATCACCAAATCAGGGTTTAACACTTCAAATCCAGTCAGATACTTATTAATATCACCTGCTTTGAATTCGGTGGAATTCTCTACGGAGATAGTGACTTTCTCGTTCTCGAATTCTTCTACTACTTGCTTGAATCGCACTTGCTTGAGATTCAAGATGATGTTTGTGACATCTTCCTTTACACCTGGCACTGAGGAGAACTCATGCTCCACACCACCTATGCGGATGGTGTTGATGGCATAACCCTCAAGCGATGAAAGGAGGATGCGGCGTAGAGCGTTGCCAATGGTAACGCCAAAGCCGGGCTCAAGAGGACGAAACTCGAACTTGCCGAACTTGTCATTAGCCTCAAGCATCACAACTTTATCGGGTTTTTGAAATGCTAATATCGCCATTAATTTAATGATTTACTGTTTAGAATACAACTCAACGATTAACTGCTCCTTAATGTTCTCAGGAATATCAGCGCGCTCTGGCTTGTGCAGGAACTTACCGCTCTTGCTGTTCTCGTCCCACTCAATCCATGGATACTTGCTGTGGTTGAAACCTGCGAGCGCTGCCTCAATAACCTCAAGAGACTTAGCCTTCTCGCGAACACCAACAATCTGACCAGGCTTTACAGAGTAAGAAGGGATGTTAACTACCTGTCCATCTACAACAATGTGCTTGTGGCTTACGAGCTGACGTGCAGCTGCACGAGTTGGTGCAAGACCAAGACGGAATACTACATTGTCAAGACGGCTCTCGAGATTCTGAAGAAGAACCTCACCGGTAATACCATCAGACTTTGCTGCTGCCTCAAACATGTTGCGGAACTGACGCTCCAAAACACCGTATGTGTACTTAGCCTTCTGCTTCTCAGCGAGCTGTGCGCCATACTCAGATACCTTGCGACGACGGTTGTTGCCGTGCTGGCCAGGAGGATAGTTACGCTTTGCCAATACCTTATCTGCGCCGAAAATTGGTTCACCAAAACGACGCGCAATCTTAGACTTTGGACCTATATATCTTGCCATAATAATAAATGCTATTTAATCTATTGTATCTGTTGAATTATTATACACGACGACGCTTTGGAGGACGGCAACCGTTGTGTGGCAATGGAGTAACGTCTATAATCTCGGTAACTTCGATGCCTGCACCATGAATGGCACGGATTGCGCTCTCACGACCGTTGCCCGGACCCTTCACGTATGCCTTAACCTTACGCAAGCCAAGGTCGAAAGCAACCTTTGCGCAATCCTCTGCGGCCATCTGGGCTGCGTAGGGAGTGTTCTTCTTAGAACCACGGAATCCCATCTTACCGGCAGAAGACCAAGAGATAACCTGACCCTCGCTGTTTGCAAGTGATACAATGATGTTGTTGAACGAGCTGTGAACATGCAACTGTCCCAGAGCGTCAACTCTTACATTTCTTTTCTTAGATGCTGCTGTTTTCTTTGCCATAATTAATTTCCTCCCTTAATTACTTAGTAGCCTTCTTCTTATTAGCAACAGTCTTCTTCTTTCCCTTACGGGTACGAGCATTGTTCTTAGTGCTCTGGCCACGAACAGGAAGACCATTACGATGTCTAACACCACGGTAGCAACCAATATCCATCAAACGCTTGATGTTCATCTGGATCTCTGAACGGAGATCACCTTCTACCTTGAATTCAGCGCCGATAATTTCACGGATCTTGGCTGCCTGGTCGTCTGTCCACTCGTTGACCTTGAGGTCACGGCTCACGCCGGCTTTATCCAATATCTTTGCTGAACTACTTCGACCAATACCATAGATATAGGTCAATGCGATTTCGCCACGCTTATTCTGGGGCAAATCTACTCCAACAATTCTTATTGCCATTTGTTGATTGAATAAATAATTTAAGTATAAAATGTCATTTTGCGCTAAAAAGCATGCAAAGGTAAGAAAAATATATGTAATTCCTTACCTTTTACGCTTTTTTAACTTAACCCTGTCTTAGTTTGAACTTAGGGTTCTTCTTGTTGATAACGAAAAGGCGACCCTTGCGACGTACTATCTTGCAATCGGGTGTGCGCTTCTTTAATGATGCTCTTGTCTTCATAATCTATATGATATTATTTGTATCTAAACACTATTCGGCCCTTTGTCAAGTCATATGGACTCATCTCTACCTTAACCTTATCTCCGGGGAGAATCTTTATGTAGTGCATTCTCATCTTACCCGAAATGTGAGCGATAATCTGCACTCCATTCTCAAGTTCTACACGGAACATGGCATTGGAGAGACTCTCAACTATTGTACCGTCTTGTTCTATTGCTGATTGCTTTGCCATAAATTATTGTTGTTCAAAGTTTTCTATTTCATCAAACGAAGATAATATCTCGGCCTTGCCATTGCGGACTGCGACCGTATGCTCGAAATGCGCTGCTGCCTTGCAATCACGGGTTATGATACCCCACTTGTCAGGCAACATCCAAACTTCACGAGTACCAAGCGTAATCATTGGCTCTATGGCTATGCACATTCCAGACTTGAGGAGTACACCACTACCAAACTTACCATAGTTAGGTATTGAGGGTTCCTCATGCATCTTGCGCCCAATTCCATGGCCTGTCAACTCACGAACTACACCATAATGATGTGACTCGCAATGATGTTGGACCGCAGCGCCAATGTCTCCGACATGTTTACCAGCTACAGCCTGTTCTATACCTTTATATAATGACTCCTTAGTTACCTTGAGAAGCTGACGAATCTCTGGTTTGACCTCACCGACGCAGAAGGTATAACAGCTATCGCCATTGAAACCCTCAAGCTCGGTTCCACAGTCAATGGAAATGATGTCGCCTTCCTTTAGTACCACCTTGTCACTCGGAATACCATGGACTACCACAGCATTTACAGAGGTACAGATACTCGCGGGGAAAGACCCTCCAAATGGATTAGGGAAATTCTTGAACGTCGGGATAGCCCCATGGTCACGTATGAACTCTTCCGCAATATGATCCAGTTGAAGGGTCGTTACACCTGGTCGTATATGCTTAGCCAATTCTGCGAGGGTAGAACCGACAAGTCGGTTCGCCCTACGCATAAGGTCTATTTCATCTTCCGTCTTCAGAAATATACTCATTCCCTCAGACAAAATTAATATGCGGCCATGGCACCGCCACGTGTGTGGCCAGAATTGAGAAGTCCGTCATAATGACGCATAAGCAAATGACTCTCAATCTGCTGTAAAGTGTCAATAACCACACCAACAAGAATCAGCAGTGAAGTACCACCAAAGAACTGTGCGAAACCCTGCTGGACATCAAGAAGACCTGCAAGAGCCGGCATCACAGCTATGAAAGCGATGAACAGAGAGCCCGGGAAGGTAATTCTTGACATTACAGTATCAATATACTCAGCAGTGTCCTTACCTGGCTTGATGCCGGGAATGAAACCGTTATTGCGCTTCATATCCTCCGCCATCTGCGTAGGATTCAAGGTGATTGCTGTATAGAAATAGGTGAAAGCAATAATCAGCGCTACATATACAGCATTGTACAGGAAGCTACGGTTGTCGAGCAGCGACTGAACAACCCATGAGGCACTCTCACTCTGGTAGCGTACAAAAGCCAAAGGAATGAACATCAAAGCCTGAGCAAAGATGATAGGCATAACATTGGCTGCAAACAGCTTCAATGGAATGTACTGACGGGCACCTCCATATTGCTTGTTTCCGACAAGACGCTTGGCATACTGTACTGGTACCTTGCGAACGCCCTGCACCAAGAGGATGGAAGCACAGACTACAGCATAAAGGATAAGTATCTCAGCCACAAACATGATAAGACCACCACCAGAGATGGCGTTCAGACGTGAGCTGAATTCTTGAACGAAAGACTGAGGCAGACGTGCAATGATACCTATCATAATGATGAGTGAGACTCCATTTCCTACTCCCTTGTCAGTGATACGCTCTCCAAGCCAAAGGATGAACATGCTACCAGCTGCAAGGATGATTGTTGCAGGGAACATGAATGCTGTCCAAGAAATGCCTGAAGCCAAGGCCTGAGAGGCCTGGAACTTCAGGTTTATAAGATAACTCGGAGCCTGGAACAGAAGAATACCTACTGTCAAGGCACGGGTATACCAGTTGATTTTCTTGCGACCGCTCTCTCCTTCACGCTGCATCTTCTGGAAGTAAGGTACAGCAACAGCGAGAAGCTGCATCACGATGGAAGCTGAGATGTAAGGCATGATTCCAAGCGCAAAGATTGACGCATTGGAAAATGCACCACCAGAGAACATGTCCAGCAGCGACATAAGACCGCCAGCAGTTTGCGACTGAAGGTTTTCCAACTTGGCAGGATTGATGCCAGGAAGCACCACAAACGAGCCGAAACGGTAGATAGCCGTAAACAGGATGGTGATGAGGAGTCGCTGACGCAAATCCTCAACCTTCCAACAGTTCTTTAGTGTCTCAATAAACTTTTTCATCTACTTAGATAATTGTTGCGTTACCACCCAGAGCCTTGATAGCCTCTTCTGCAGACTTTGAGAACTTGTTAGCCTCAACGTCAATCTTCAGAGTAAGCTGGCCGTTGCCAAGAATCTTAACAAGCTGCTTGTTGTCTACCAGACCTGCTGCTACAAGCTCTGCTATGCCGATCTTTGTATATCCCTTTGCTTCTGCAAGAGACTGAAGAGCAGACAAGTTAACAGGACAATACTCCTTGTGGTTGATATTCTTGAAGCCACCCTTCGGAACACGGCGCTGCAGAGGCATCTGACCACCTTCGAAACCTATCTTTCTCTTATAACCAGAACGAGCCTTAGCACCCTTGTGTCCACGAGTAGAAGTACCACCGAGTCCAGAACCTGGACCACGACCGATACGACGGCGAGAGTGTGTAGAGCCAGCAGCTGGTTTCAAATTGTTTAATTTCATAATTACACTGAATTTAAAGATTATTATTCAACTACCTTTACCAAATGGTGAACCTTACGGATCATACCACGTGCGCTCGGGGTATCCTCAACCTCAACAACCTGAGAAATCTTATGAAGTCCAAGTGCCTGAAGAGTACGCTTCTGGTCGATAGGAGCACCAATCTTGCTCTTTATTTGCTGAATTTTAATTGTTGCCATACTTCTACCTCCAATTAACCGTTAAACACTCTGTCCATACTGATACCGCGCTCACCTGCTATTGTGTATGCATCACGCATCTGAGACAAAGCGGCGATAGTAGCTTTCACAAGGTTGTGTGCGTTGGAAGAACCTTTCGACTTTGCGATAACGTCCTTAACACCTACACTCTCAAGAACAGCACGCATAGCACCACCAGCCTTAAGACCGGTACCGGCAGCAGCGGGCTTGAGGAGTACCTGAGCACCACCATAGGAAACCTCTACCTCATGAGGTACAGTACCCTTGAGTACAGGAACCTTAACAAGATTCTTCTTTGCAGCCTCAGTACCCTTAGAGATGGCAGCTGTTACTTCACCAGCCTTACCAAGACCGTAACCGATAACACCGTTACCGTCTCCAACAACGACGATAGCAGCGAATGTAAAGGTACGACCACCCTTTGTAACCTTAGTTACACGGTTGATGGCTACCAAGCGATCCTTCAATTCAGCGTCACTATTAACTTTAACTTTATTCATTGCCATAATCGTATATTAGAATTTAAGTCCACCTTCACGTGCACCGTCAGCGAGTGACTGTACACGACCATGATAGAGATAACCGTTACGGTCGAAAACAACCTCAGAGATACCAGCGGCAAGAGCCTTCTCAGCAATGAGGAGACCCACCTTCTTAGCCTGCTCAGACTTGTTCATCTTCTCGAGACCGAGTGAAGAAGCAGCAGCGAGAGTTGTACCAACCTTGTCATTAATAACCTGAGCGTAAATCTGCTTGTTAGAACGGAATACGCTGAGACGTGGGCGTTCTGCAGTACCAACAACTTTTTTGCGAATGCGGAACTTTATCTTAATTCGTCTTTCTATTTTACTTACTGTCATAATCGTAAATCTTTTAATAAAATTACTTAGCTGAAGCTGACTTACCAGACTTTCTGCGGATGACCTCACCCTTGAACAGGATACCCTTACCCTTGTAAGGCTCAGGCATACGGAAAGAACGAATTTTTGCACAGATGAGTCCAAGCAACTGCTTGTCGCATGACTCAAGCGTAATTATTGGGTTCTGGTTTCTCTCAGACTTTGTCTCAACCTTAACCTCCTTCGGAAGCTCGATGAAGATAGGATGTGTGTAACCGAGTGAGAACTCAACCAAGTTGCCCTGGTTAGAAACACGGTAACCTACACCTACAAGCTCGAGTACCTTAGTATAGCCCTGGCTAACACCAACAACCATGTTGTTTACAAGCGAGCGGTACAAGCCATGGAAAGCCTGCTTCTGCTTGATGTTTACAGGACTGTTCTCGTCAATCTCAAATGTTATCTGACCATCAGCGAAATTGTACTTGATAGAAGGATCAATCCACTGTGACAACTCACCCTTCGGGCCCTTAACATTAACTACATGGGTATTGTTGTCGTAGTTAACAGTTACACCAGCTGGTACGCTAATTGGCAATTTACCTATTCTTGACATATTCAAATCCTCCAATTAATAAACATAGCAAAGAACCTCACCACCAATCTTAAGGTCGGCAGCCTCTTTGTCTGTCATTACACCTTGGGACGTAGATATGATAGCAATACCAAGTCCGTTAATAACTCGTGGCATGTCCTTATAACCTGTGTACTTACGAAGACCAGGTGTTGAAACACGCTTTAAACCCTTGATGGCGTTCTGCCTTGTTACAGGGTTGTACTTCAGGGCAACCTTAATAGTACCCTGAGGGCCATCCTCGATGAACTTGTAGTTCAGGATGTAGCCCTTGTCGAAGAGGATCTTAGTGATCTCTTTCTTCAAGTTAGACGCAGGAACTTCAACAACACGGTGATTAGCCATGATTGCGTTTCTGAGTCGTGTCAGATAATCTGCTATTGGATCTGTCATAAAAAAAAGTTTAATTAATCGGGCCTACCCCGACAATATTAAATAATATACTTATAATTACCAGCTTGCTTTCTTTACTCCAGGGATAAGACCTGCAGAAGCCATCTCGCGGAACTGGATACGAGAGAGACCGAACTGGCGGATGTAGCCTTTTGGACGTCCGGTGATCTTGCAACGGTTGTGCAGACGTATCGGGTTAGCGTTCTTTGGGATAGCCTGAAGCTTACGAGCAGCCTCGTAAGCCTCAGCAGGATCCTGAGCAGTAGCTATAATCTTCTTCAGAGCTGCGCGCTTTTCAGCGTAACGAGCTACAAGCTTTGCACGCTTTACCTCGCGAGCTTTCATTGATTCCTTTGCCATATCTCTTAATCCTTTTTAGCGTTCTTGAATGGAAGTCCGAAACCTTTCAGAAGAGCATAACCCTCCTCATCGGTCTTTGCGCTTGTCACGAAAGTGATGTTCATACCTTGGATGCGGTCAATCTGGTCAAGGTTGATTTCCGGGAAGATAATCTGCTCAGAAATACCAAGAGTGTAGTTTCCGCGTCCGTCAAACTTGCTCTCGATACCCTTGAAGTCACGGATACGTGGGAGGGCAATGCGAACGAGCTTCTCGAGGAACTCATACATGCGCTCACGACGCAGTGTAACCATGACGCCGATTGGCATCTTCTTACGGAGCTTGAAGTTGGCGATGTCCTTACGGGAATAAGTAGCGACAGCCTTCTGACCGGTGATAGAGGAAATCTCATTGATTGCCACATCGATGATCTTCTTATCCTGTGTAGCATCACCGAGACCCTGGTTGATTACAATCTTCTTCAAGACAGGAATCTGCATTGATGAAGAATAGTTGAACTGCTTCTGCAGTGAAGGAGCGATAGTCTCCTTGTATACCTTCTTTAACTGTGCTGTATCCATTACTTGATCTCCTCCCCAGACTTTTTAGCGATGCGTATTATCTTCTTACCCTCGCGCTTGATAGCGACACGAGTAGCCTTACCACTCTTTGGGTCAATGAGGCTCAAGTTGGAAATGTGAATAGGAGCCTCCTGCTTGATGATGCCACCTTGCGGGTTCTTGGCTGATGGCTTTGCGCTCTTAGATACAATGTTGATACCCTCAACAATAGCGCGTTCGTCCTTTACCAAGACCTTGAGCACCTTACCGGTCTTGCCCTTATCCGAGCCTGCCAAAACGATTACTGTATCGTCTTTTCTGATATGTAACTTACTCATTACTTGTTGTTGTTAAAAATTAGAGAACCTCAGGTGCCAAAGAAACAACCTTCATGTTGACTGCACGGAGCTCACGAGCAACAGGGCCGAAGATACGGCTACCACGAAGTTCGCCAGCATTGTTGAGCAGCACACAAGCATTGTCATCGAAACGGATATAAGAACCATCAGGACGACGGATTTCCTTCTTTGTGCGAACTATCAAAGCCTTAGATACTGCACCCTTTTTCAAATCACTTGATGGGATAACGTTCTTGACAGCAACGACAATAACGTCACCAACACTTGCATAACGACGGCGTGTGCCTCCGAGCACGCGGATGCAAAGAGCCTCACGTGCGCCGCTGTTATCACATACTGTAAGTCTTGATTCTGCCTGTATCATAATTACTTAGCTTTTTCAACGATTTGTACTAATCTCCACCTCTTAGTCTTTGAAAGAGGACGTGTCTCCATAATCTGAACGGTATCGCCGAGGTTTGCCTCATTGTTCTCGTCATGGGCATGGTATTTCTTTGTCTTCTGTACAAATTTACCATAAATCGGGTGCTTCTCCTTGAACTTAGCAGCAATAACAATGGTTTTATCCATCTTGTTACTGATAACGACACCCTGTCTTACTTTTCTTAAATTCCTTGTTTCCATCTGAACCATTGTTATTTGTTAAGTTCTCTTTGACGAAGTTCTGTATTCATACGAGCGATGTCTCGACGAGTCTTCTTAATCACTGATGGATCAGCAAGAGGAGAAATGTTATGATTGAGTTTCTTCTGTACCAACTCTGCCTTAGCATTCTCAAGCTTCTCTACCAAGTCCTTGGTTTCAAGCTCCTTTATTTCATTAATCTTCATAATTAAGCGTTTTTATCGAAATCACGACGTACGACAAACTTTGTTTTAACAGGCAGTTTCTGCGCTGCGAGACGAAGAGCCTCCTTAGCGATATCGAAACTTACACCTTCTACTTCGAAGAGGATACGTCCTGGAGTTACAGGAGCAACCCAACCTGCGGGGTCTCCCTTACCTTTACCCATTCGGACATCAGCAGGCTTGCGTGTAATAGGCTTATCCGGGAAAATACGGATCCAAACCTGACCCTCGCGCTGCATGTAGCGGTTTACAGCGACACGCGCTGCCTCTATCTGGCGGCTGTCGATCCATTTTGCCTCAAGTGTCTTGATGCCGAAGGAACCGAATGCCAGCTGTGTACCTCTGTGGGCGTTGCCTTTATTGCCGCGTCCGTCTTGAGGTCTTCTATATTTTACTCTTTTTGGCTGTAACATTGTAGCTTCTTACTTTTAACGGTTATTGTTTCTACGACGATTACCACGGTCACGACGGCCACCATTGTTGTTAGAACGGCCATTGTTCTGCTTCTCCTGGGTGAAGTTCACTGTAACATCACGCTTGCCGTAAACCTCTCCACGGCAAATCCAAACCTTTATACCCAGAAGACCAACCTTTGTCAGAGCCTCAGCCTGGCAATAGTCGATGTCTGCGCGGAAAGTATGCAGAGGAGTACGACCCTCCTTATACATTTCCTTACGTGCCATTTCAGCACCGTTGAGACGACCAGTAATTTGGACCTTGATGCCTTCAGCGCCGGCACGCATGGTATTCTGGATTGCCATCTTGATTGCACGGCGGTAGGCTATTTTGCCTTCAACCTGGCGAGCGATGTTATTGGCTACAATATTAGCGTCCAATTCTGGTTTCTTTACCTCGAAGATGTTGATTTGGATTTCCTTGTCATAGAGTTTCCTCAACTCCTCCTTGAGTTTGTCAACATCTTGACCACCTCTACCAATGACGATGCCCGGACGAGCAGTGCAAATAGTGATGGTAACCAGCTTCAATGTGCGTTCGATGACGATGCGTGAGACGCTAGCCTTAGCAAGACGCTCATTAAGATACTTGCGGATTTTCTGGTCCTCAACGAGGTTGTCTCCGAAGTTCTTGCCACCGAACCAATTTGAATCCCAACCGCGGATAATGCCCAAACGGTTGCTTATAGGATTAACTTTCTGTCCCATTCTATTAATTATTTTTCGTCGTTAGTTTTGGTATCTACAAAGAGGGTTACATGATTGCTGCGCTTGCGGATTCTGTAGCCACGTCCCTGTGGTGCAGGACGCATACGCTTCATTGTAACACCTTCATCAACGAATACTCTGCTTATATAGAGTTCGCCGTCTTCGGCCTTGCGGTCATTCTTCTGCTCCCAGTTAGCAATGGCTGAACGGAGAAGTTTCTCCACGTCTGCAGCAGCATGCTTTTTTGAGAATCTGAGTACACCAAGAGCGCGGTTCACCTCCATACCACGGATCATATCTACAACGTAGCGCATCTTACGTGGAGAGGAAGGAACGCCAACAAGCTTGGCAAAGTACAGGTTTTTGCGGGCTTCCTTAAGTTTTTCAGCCGCTATATGTTTTCTTGCTCCCATTATTAATCGAATTGTTTAAATGGTTTGCCTGTTTACTTTCTGTTTCCAGAGTGTCCGCCGAACCTGCGTGTAGGAGAGAACTCTCCGAGCTTATGTCCAACCATGTTCTCTGTGATGTAAACAGGGATGAATTTATTTCCGTTATGAACTGCAACAGTGTGTCCCACGAAATCGGGTGAGATCATTGATGCCCTGGCCCAAGTCTTGACAACAGTCTTCTTGCCACTCTCGTTCATTGCGAGAATCTTCTTTTCGAGTGACACGTTGATATATGGACCTTTTTTAAGTGAACGACTCATAATTTATGCTTTATTTTTTGTTAGCTCTTTCAATAATATACTTGTTAGAAAGCTTCTTTGGTGCACGTGTCTTGAGACCCTTTGCATACAGACCCTTACGTGAACGTGGGTGACCTCCAGACTGACGTCCTTCACCACCACCCATTGGGTGATCAACAGGGTTCATAACTACACCACGGTTGTGAGGACGACGTCCCAACCAGCGTGAGCGTCCTGCCTTACCAGACTGCTCAAGTGCGTGGTCAGAGTTACCTACACTACCTACAGTAGCTCTACAAGCAGAGAGAATCTTACGAGTCTCTCCAGAAGGGAGCTTAATTACACAATAGCTGCCTTCGCGAGAAGTCAACTGAGCAAAATTACCAGCCGAACGAACCAACAGGGCACCCTGACCTGGACGCAACTCAATGTTGTGAATTACAGTACCAACAGGAATGTTCTGAAGCGGAAGAGTGTTACCGATTTCCGGTGCTGCGTCAGCACCAGACATCAGAGTAGCACCTACCTGCAATCCGTTAGGAGCAATAATGTAACGTTTTTCACCATCAGCGTAGAAAAGAAGTGCAATGCGAGCAGAGCGGTTTGGATCATACTCGATTGTCTTTACTACAGCTGGAACACCATCTTTCTCTCGCTTGAAGTCTATCAGACGATACTTCCTCTTATGACCGCCGCCCATGTAGCGGACAGTCATTTTACCGGTGTTGTTTCGACCACCGGTTGAACGCTTACCGTAAACGAGAGACTTTTCTGGCACGGATGCAGTAATCTCCTCGAACGTGCCAATAACTTTGTGTCTTTGTCCCGGAGTAACGGGATTAAATTTGCGTACTGCCATTTTATTTATTCAATATTGCTATAAAAATCAATTGTTTCGCCCTCCTTAAGGGTTACGATTGCTTTCTTGAACGCGCTCTTGTGTCCCTTCACGAGACCTGCCTTTGTATAGCGTGCCATGCGCTTGCCAGCATAGAGCATAGTGTTCACATCCTCGACATTTACTTTATACAGACCCTCGACCTCTTCCTTAATTTGGAGCTTGTTAGCCTCAGGACTAACCAGGAAGCCATAACGGTTTGACTTCTTGTCGGTAATCTTGGTCATCTTCTCAGTGACCAGCGGTTTGATGATAAATCCCATAAATCTAATTCTCCTTTAATTACTTATTTAAGATATTGTCGATAGTCTTCAGAGAACTTTCAGCAATTACGAGTACTTCCGAGTTCAATATTTTGTACGTATTGATGTTGGCTGCACCCATTACCTGAGCCTCTTTCAAATTGCGAGCTGACAAATATACGTTTTTATCCTCAACTGGCAAAACAACGAGTGTCTTCTTATCCTCAACTTTAAGATTTTTAGTAATATTTATAAAATCTTTTGTCTTTGGGGCGTCCAAAGTAAAGTCTTCTACTACGATAATAGCATTCTCCTTAGCCATGTAAGAGAGGGCTGATTTACGAGCAAGAATATTTACTTTTTTGTTGAGTTTCTGTCTGTAGTCACGTGGTTTTGGACCAAATACACGTCCACCACCAACAAGTACAGGAGAATTGATATCACCGCGACGTGCTCCACCGCCACCCTTCTGGCGTCCGAGCTTGCGGGTAGAACCGCTTACCTCACTTCTCTCCTTAGACTTAGCTGTACCCTGACGCTGGTTAGCGAGATACTGCTTAACGGCGAGATAGAGAACGTGTTCGTTAGGCTCAATGCCGAAGATTGCATCGTTAAGGGCAACCTTCCTTCCGGTCTCCTGACCGTTTATATTCAAAACACTAACTTCCATTATTTCTCAATTAAAACAGTTGAACCTTTGCATCCAGCAACAGAGCCCTTGATGATAAGCAGGTTCTGCTCTGGAATAACCTTTAACACCTGGAGATTTTGTGTTGTCACACGGTCGCCACCCATCTGGCCACCCATGCGCATACCCTTGAAGACCTTTGCTGGGTAAGAACAAGCTCCGATAGATCCCGGCTTGCGGGCGCGGTCGTCCTGACCATGAGTGCTCTGACCAACACCACCGAATCCATGGCGTTTTACAACACCCTGAAAACCTTTACCCTTTGAAGTACCAACAACGTCTACGAACTTAGCGTCGTTGAAGATTTCAACTGTTACGGTATCACCGAGGTTTAACTCCTCATTGAACTTGAACTCGGCCAAGTGCTTCTTTGGTGTTGTGCCTGCCTTCTTGAATACGCCCATCATAGGCTTTGTGGTATTCTTTTCCTTGGCTTCTCCAAAAGCCAACTGTACGGCCTCATAACCGTCCTTCTCGACGGTCTTTACCTGAGTAACGACACAAGGACCAGCTTCGATAACAGTGCACGGTACGTTCTTACCGTCGGCACTGAAAACGGATGTCATTCCGATTTTTCTTCCAATTAATCCTGGCATTTCAATAAAAATTTAAAAATTGATTTTGTTTTCGACAATCGATAAATTAGACCTTGATTTCAACCTCGACACCAGAGGGAAGCTCCAGTTTCATGAGTGCGTCTACAGTCTTGGATGTAGAGCTATAGATGTCTATCAGGCGCTTGAAGTCTGAGAGCTGGAACTGCTCACGAGATTTCTTGTTAACGAAAGTAGAACGGTTAACGGTGAAGATGCGCTTGTGTGTCGGAAGTGGAATAGGTCCACTGACGATAGCACCTGTAGCCTTTACGGCCTTTACGATTTTCTCTGCTGACTTGTCAACCAACTTGTGGTCGTAAGATTTCAGCTTAATTCTAATTTTCTGACTCATTGTATTAAGTTGATTAATATTGATTATTTTAGAGGATTGGGGTACACCAGATAAGAGTCATACGCTATCTGATGCCCCATTCCACATGTTATTTTTATTAGAGGAGTTCAGAGTGTCCCTTCACTTCCTCAAGCACAGTCTTGGCAATGCTTGTAGAGAGAGCCTCGTGATGGTCATACTCCATAGAGCTTGTAGCACGTCCAGAGGTAATGGTACGCAGAGCTGTAACGTAGCCGAACATTTCTGCCAGAGGAACCATAGCCTTTACGATGCGGGCACCGCTTCGTGCCTCTTCCATACCCTGAACCATACCACGGCGCTTGTTGAGGTCACCGATTACGTCACCCATGTTCTCCTCAGGAGTAACAACCTCTACCTTCATGATAGGCTCCATGAGAACAGGTTTAGCCTTCGGGCAGAGAACCTTGAATGCCTGATGGGCAACAAGCTCGAATGAAAGCTGGTCAGAGTCAACGGGGTGGAAGCTACCATCGGTAAGAGTAACCTTCAGACCTGTCATTGGGAAGCCACCGAGTACACCATTCTTCAGGCAGTCCTTGAATCCCTTCTCTACAGATGGGATGAACTCCTTAGGAACATTACCACCCTTTACCTCGTTGATAAACTGAAGATCGCCCTCTGTGTAGTCTTCGTCCTTTGGAGCGATGGTAACATCGATACAAGCGAACTTACCACGACCACCAGACTGCTTCTTGTATGTCTCACGGCTCTGTGCTGTAGAAGAGATAGCCTCCTTGTAGTTAACCTGTGGCTTACCCTGGTTGCACTCTACCTTGAACTCGCGCTTCAGACGGTCAATGATGATATCGAGGTGAAGCTCACCCATACCAGAGATAATAGTCTGGCCGCTCTGCTCGTCAGTACGTACGGTAAATGTTGGGTCCTCCTCAGCGAGCTTGGCAAGACCGTTGTCAAGCTTGGCAATGTCGGCCTGGCTCTTTGGTTCAACAGCGATAGAGATAACTGTATCAGGGAAGGTCATAGACTCGAGTACGATTGGGTGTGCCTCATCGCAGAGAGTGTCACCAGTACGGATATCCTTGAATCCAACACCTGCGCCGATGTCACCAGCATCAATTGTCTCCATAGGAATTTCCTTGTTGGAGTTCATCTGGAAGAGGCGGCTGATGCGCTCCTTCTTTCCAGAGCGTGGGTTGTAAACGTATGAACCAGCAACAACCTTACCAGAGTAGACGCGGAAGAACACCAGACGTCCCATGAACGGGTCTGTAGCAATCTTGAATGCCAATGCTGATGTTGGAGCATCCTCAGAAGGCTTGCGGTCCTCTTCCTCATCTGTATCAGGGTTTGTACCTACGATAGCCTCTGTGTCAAGTGGTGAAGGCAGGAATGCGCACACATAGTCAAGAAGTGGCTGCACACCCTTGTTCTTGTATGATGAGCCAAGAACCATAGGGGTAAGCTCCATGGAGATGGTGCCCTTACGGATGGCTGCAATCAGTTTGTCCTCTGGAATATCCTTTCCCTCAAGGTATAGCTCCATAAGCTCGTCATCGAAGCTGGCTGCGCTCTCAAGCATCTTGTCGCGCCACTCCTGAGCCTCGTCTACGAGGTCAGCAGGAATTTCCTCGACGTCATATTCTGCGCCCATTGTCTCATCGTGCCACAGGATAGCCTTCATCTTGATAAGGTCAACGACACCCTTGAAGTTCTCCTCAGCGCCGATAGGAATCTGTACTGGACACGGGTTAGCGCCAAGAATATCCTTCATCTGCTGTACAGTCTCGAAGAAGTCAGCACCTGAACGGTCCATTTTATTTACATAACCGATACGTGGTACGTTGTACTTGTCAGCCTGACGCCATACGGTCTCCGACTGTGGCTGTACACCATCGGCAGCAGAGTATGTAGCGACAGCTCCATCGAGTACACGGAGTGAGCGCTCTACCTCAGCTGTGAAATCCACGTGTCCCGGAGTATCGATCAAATTGATCTTGTATGAATTTCCCTGATAGTTCCAGTTACATGTGGTAGCAGCAGAGGTAATGGTAATACCACGCTCCTGCTCCTGAGCCATCCAGTCCATTGTGGCAGCACCATCATGAACCTCACCGATCTTATGAGTCTTTCCTGTATAGAAGAGGATACGCTCAGAAGTTGTTGTCTTACCAGCATCGATGTGGGCCATGATACCGATATTACGGGTCAAATGTAAATCGCGATTTGCCATTGTCTTTTTACCTGTTAATTAGTTAGAACCTGAAGTGAGCAAAAGCACGGTTAGCCTCAGCCATACGATGCATATCTTCCTTACGCTTGAAGGCACCACCCTGATTGTTATATGCGTCCATAATCTCAGCGGCGAGTTTGTCAGCCATAGACTTACCACCACGCTTGCGAGCATAGCCAATCAGATTTTTCATTGAGATACTCTCCTTACGTGATGGACGGATTTCAGTAGGTACCTGGAAAGTAGCACCACCGATACGACGGCTCTTCACCTCTACCTGAGGAGTGATGTTGTCGAGAGCCTGCTTCCATATTTCAAGAGGGCTTTTCTCCTCCTTGGCCATCTTTTCCTTTACGATGTCAAGAGAGTTGTAGAAAATCTTGTATGAGGCATTCTTCTTGCCATCATACATAAGGTGATTAACGAATTTTGAGACCTTCTGGTCGTTGAAGACTGGATCTGGAAGAACCACGCGCTTCTTTGGTTTTGCTTTTCTCATTTTATTATTTGTATGATTATTCTGCTTGGGGCTGTCTTTTTATGTTCTTCAACGCCCACACCTGGGCATTTACTCAACCTGTTATTAACAATTCTCCAGCAAAACGTTATAAAAAAAATAAATTCTTAGTTGTTGTAAGTAAAGGCAAGTCCCCGTGCTTTCGGTTCATTTCCCTTCCCCGTGCGGATTCCGAAGTTTTGTGTCAACCACAAGCTTACTAATCCATAACCCGAGGACTTGTCTTTATTCTTAGGCTTTCGGCTAATTACTTCTTTGCCTTTGGACGCTTTGCTCCGTACTTAGAACGGCGCTGTGTACGGTTTGTAACACCTGCGGTATCAAGAGTACCACGAACGATGTGATAGCGTACACCAGGAAGGTCCTTTACACGACCGCCGCGCACCAATACTATTGAGTGCTCCTGCAAGTTGTGTCCCTCTCCTGGGATGTAGGAGTTAACTTCCTTCTGGTTTGTCAAACGAACACGGGCAACTTTACGCATTGCCGAATTAGGCTTCTTAGGAGTTGTTGTGTAGACGCGGACGCATACACCACGACGCTGAGGACATGCGTCCAAAGCTGGTGACTTGCTCTTGTCTACCAATACCTTTCTGCCCTTTCTTACTAACTGTGAAATAGTAGGCATAATTAATGATTTTTAATTTATATATTTATTTTGTTTATTATCAACTGATTACGACATTACCACTGAATATCGTTTCGGGCTGCAAAGGTACAAACTTTTTGCCAAACTACCTAATTAATAGACTAAAAAGGATTGTCGAACAAAATAAATTTAAGAATAAATAACACTTGTCAAGCTATTTTAAACAAAACAAGTGTAATTTGCCAATCATCTAAGCACGCGCTGCAAACGTAAAAGCATAAGCATCCAAATGGTTTATGACACTTTTGCGCTTACAGCGCGTGTTGCTTTCTATACCATCTTCCGTAAAGCCGTATCCTCAAACAATATCATCATCTTGTTTCTGCTAAGGGGCTATATGGCAGAAAGCTGTTAATGACAGTTGGCCTATGAAGGTAAATGCTTTTCCATATGTCGTATTACGCCTCCCCATTTCCAAAAGGAGCAATGGTACGAGGTCCGGCCTCCATCTGTGGAGCCTGTGGTATGGCTATTGGGCCAAACTCCTTCTCATACTTAATAATATTGTCCTGCAATGCGGCAAGCAGGCGCTTGGCATGCTCAGGTGCAAGGATTATGCGCGAGCACACCTCTGGCTTAGGCATGCCTGGCAGTATGCGTGCGAAGTCGACGATGAAGTCGCTGTGAGAGTGTGAGATAAGAGCGAGGTTTGAATAAACTCCAGAAGCTACCTCTGGCTTAAGCTCGAGCTGGAACTGCTGTCCAGGCTGCTGGTTTCTGTTATCAGACATTTTTTATCAATATTATAGGTTATATATATAAATATGTGTAACTCCCGAACGTACGGAATTAATATTCCGCTGTTGTCTATGCAAAGATAGCAATAAGTTTTATGTCCTGCAAATTTTGACGGTCTTTTATTTTGCATGTTTTAATTGGCAGGCAGGCTAAGAGACGTACTATGCACTGAAATTGAAATATTTGACCGAAAAGTTTTGTTCTTATCCCGATTTGCACTATCTTTGCACTATGCTAAATACTTAGGGGTACTCAAGCTATTCCTGCATACTATCAAGAACAACTAACAACATCATATAACATCTTATGAAACTAACCAAATTATTCACTACCCTCGCCCTTGCAGCCACGACTCTTTTCGCGCCGGCTAATGCCAATGCTGCATCTAAAAGTGGCGATTTCACCGTTGGCAAGGGCACGTTCCTGCTCAACGGCGAACCATTTATTGTAAAAGCTGCGGAGGTACACTATCCGCGTATCCCGCAAGCATACTGGGACCACCGCATCAAGATGTGCAAGGCTCTTGGCATGAACACCGTATGTATCTATGTGTTCTGGAACATCCATGAGCAGTCGGAAGACCATTTTGACTTCACAGGCAACAACGATGTAGCGGCATTCTGCCGTCTGGCACAGAAGAACGGAATGTACGTGATAGTACGTCCCGGCCCATACGTATGTGCAGAATGGGAAATGGGCGGTCTGCCCTGGTGGCTGCTGAAGAAGAAGGACATCCGCCTACGCGAGCAAGACCCTTATTTCATGGAGCGCGTGAAGATATTCGAGGAGAAGGTTGCCCAGCAGCTTGCTCCGCTGACCATCCAGAATGGCGGTCCTATCATTATGGTGCAGGTCGAGAACGAGTACGGCTCTTACGGTGAGGACAAGGCATACGTAAGCGAGATACGCGATGTGCTGAAGGCCAACTGGTACAAGAAGAATGCTGAGGGCAAGCTCGTAGGCCCCGCCCTCTTCCAGTGCGACTGGTCATCAAACTTCACAAAGAACGGTCTCGACGACCTTGTATGGACAATGAACTTCGGTACCGGTGCCAATATCGACCAGCAGTTCCGCCGTCTCGGAGAGCTTCGTCCAGATGCTCCGAAGATGTGCTCTGAGTTCTGGAGCGGATGGTTCGACAAGTGGGGCGCACGCCACGAGACACGTCCTGCCAAGGACATGGTAGAGGGAATGGACGAGATGCTGTCCAAGGGCATCAGCTTCTCTCTCTACATGACCCACGGAGGAACATCGTTCGGACACTGGGCTGGTGCCAACTCTCCCGGTTTCGCTCCCGACGTGACATCCTACGACTACGATGCTCCAATCAACGAATGGGGTCTGGCAACACCTAAGTTCTACGAGCTTCGCAAGATGATGACCAAATACAATGACGGCAAGAAGATGCCTGCCATTCCAAAGGCCCCGATGGGCATCATCAGCGTGCCTAAGTTCCAGCTCACAGAGTATGTTCCAATCGTAAATGGCATCAATCGCGTATTCAAGGATAGCCAGAGCAGTCACATGACTTTCGAAGAGATGGATATGGGCTGGGGCTCAGCTGTCTACACAAAAGTACTCCCTGAGATTCCAAATCAAAGCACACTTACTCTTGACGCCCATGACTTCGCTACTGTTTTCATCAATGGCAAGTATATAGGCAAGATAGACCGCGTTAAGAATGAAAAATCAGTAGCTCTTCCGCCTGTAAAGAAGGGTGACCGCCTCACAATACATATTGAGGCGATGGGACGTATTAATTTCGGTCGTGCAATCAAGGATTTCAAAGGCATCGTAGGTGATGTCGTCATAAGTACGGAGCTTGACAACAATGAGGTCTCTATCAATCTCAAGGGCTTTGTGACATGCACAATTCCTGACGATTACAACACCGCTGTAAAAGCGTTCGCCTCAGAAGCAAAAGAAAACATTTCTAATGATTTGGGGCTTCCTGCTGGCAAAGGCAAAGCCGGTTATTACCGCGGCTACTTCAATCTGAAGAAAGTCGGTGACACTTTCCTCGACTTCGAGACTTGGGGCAAAGGACAGGTTTATGTTAACGGACATGCCATGGGACGCATCTGGAGTATCGGTCCGCAGCAGACACTCTATATACCGGGATGCTGGCTCAAGAAGGGAAAGAACGAAGTCATTGTTCTCGACGTTGTAGGTCCTAAAGAAACCGTAGTTTGGGGACAGACTGAGCCTGAACTCAACAAGCTGCAGCTTGAGAAGAGCAACAAGCACAACAATATCGGCGACAAGCCCGACCTCAACTCAATGACTCCTGTTGCCAAAGGTGCATTCAAGAGCGGTAACGGATGGCAGACCGTGAAGTTCGGGCAGGCAGCCAAGGGCCGCTACCTTGCCATAGAGAGCAGCAGCCTGCACAATGGTACCGACGTTGCCGCAATAGCTGAGCTCTACGTGCAGGGTACCAACGGCCAAAGATTGAGCCGCGAGCCATGGACAACGAAGTATGCTGACAGCGAGGACGAGAACGGCAACCACACTGGCGATAAGGTGTACGACCTTCAGGAGTCAACCTACTGGCAGACCATCAAGGGCGCAGGCTTCCCCCACCTCCTCGTCATCGACCTTGGCTCCGTACAGACCATCTCTGCCCTCGAATATCTGCCGCGCGCTGAGCAGGGAGCACCTGGAAGCATCAAGGACTACAAGATTTTCGTTTATTAATATTATTTATTTGAAGACAAAGGAGCCACTTGGGCTTCGCAAAACAACTTGAATGATCAACAGCCCCGCCATTCGGGGTTAATCCAAACATACAAACGTCCCGTAAAGCCAAGCTTTACGGGGCGTTTGTTATAACAGGCGTAGGTCAGATTGTTCTTATATATAATAAGGTGTAACTGCGACTTAACAAAATTTAAATATATTTGTAATGCCTGTATTAAAAATTTTGTATAATTTTGCATCGGATAACAATTAATATTAGAATTCATTTTAATTCCAACCATATTTTTTAATTAACAATTTTACAAAGTTATGCAGAAAAAGATTGCTATTCTTGCTGCTATGTTGATGATGGTTTTGTCGTCAGCAATGGCTCAGGTTACAACTTCTGGCATTAATGGTAAGGTTACACTTGAGGCCACCGGTGAGGAAGTTATTGGAGCTTCCATACAGGCTGTCCATGTACCTTCTGGAACAAAGTATGCCGCCGTTACAAACACCAAAGGCATCTATTCCATCCAGGGTATGCGTGCAGGCGGTCCTTACACCGTAACGGTATCTTACATTGGTGCTAAGACAAAGACTTTCGAGAACATCTCCTTGTCTCTCGGTGAATCCTACAACCTTCAGGTATGGCTGACTGACGACACCCAGACCCTCGGCGACGTAATCGTTACTGGCGAGGCTGGCGTTAACGGCACTAAGAATGGTGCTGCGCAGACTATCAACAACATGCGCATTCAGGAATTGCCAACAATTACCCACAGCGTGGCCGACGTTGCCCGCATCAATCCTTTCGTAAAGGTTTCAGAGGGTGGTGCCATGACAATCGCCGGTTCAAACAACCGTTACAACGCCATCCAGATTGATGGTGCCATGTCTAACGACGTGTTCGGTCTGACAGCCAACGGTGCTAATGGTGGCCAAGCTGGCACACAGGCATTCTCTATGGAGACTATCGACCAGATACATGTTTCTATCGCTCCATTCGACGTTCGTCAGTCAGGCTTCACTGGTGGTGCCATCAACGCTACCACAAAGTCGGGTACCAACGAGGTACACGGAAGCGTTTACTCTTACTTCCAGAATGGCGACATGGTATCAGACAAGTACGAGAATCACGACGGCACAGAGTCTGCCAAATATGGCGACATGACCGACTGGACACTCGGTGCTACCCTCGGCGGTCCTATCGTAAAGGACAAGCTCTTCTTCTTCGCCAACTTCGAGCGTTCAAAGAAGGAGTATGACAATGCATATTCTACCGACAACGGAATGTCCAAGGTTGACTTCAGCGTTGCCAACGACATTCTCAACTATGTAAAGCAGCAGGCCGCAGCACAGGGAGTAAACTATTATGGCACCCTCGGCACGCCGAAGGAGTACACATACTCTGACAAGGTAGGCTTGAAACTCGACTGGAACATCAACGACCGCAACCATGCTTCTCTCCGCTGGTCATTCGTTGACGCAAAGCAGAACAACAATACAGCAGGTGCAAAGTCTCTCGTTACCAACGACTATGCTTATGACTTCTGCTCAAAGACCAACTCACTGGTATTCGAGCTTAACAGCCGCATCGGCGACAACATGAACAACGAGTTCCACGCAAGCTGGACATCTGTTCGCGACAAGCGTAATCCTGGCGATCCATTCCCAATGATTCAGATTTCGAACGTTGGTAAGGGTACACTCTATATCGGTAACGAGCGTTCTTCAATGGCTAACCAGCTCAACCAGGACATCTATACTCTTACCGACAACTTCACCATCAACGCTGGCCATCACTCTATCACTCTCGGTACACACGATGAGTTCTACAAGTTCGGCAACCTCTTCTGCCAGGACATCTATGGTACATATATCTTCTCTTCACCAGACGATTTCTACGCAGGCAAGATCAACCGTTTCCGCTATGGTCAGGGTGTAGAGTCTGTAACTGGCACAAAGCGCTGGATGCCAGAGTTCTCTGCCGGCCAGATTGGTTTCTATGCTCAGGACAAGTGGGCTGTTACCGACAACTTCGACTTGACATACGGTCTCCGCATCGACATGCCTATCATGTTCGACGAACCTATACAGAACGCAGAGTTCAATGTATATGCTGCTCAGCAGGGATGGGATCTTAAGACCAACCACAAGATTGCCGTTGAGCCAATGTGGTCTCCGCGTCTCGGTTTCCGTTGGGATGTTCTTAAGAACCGCAACCTCATCGTTCGTGGTGGTGTAGGTATCTTCACTGGCCGCGTACCATACGTTTGGATTTCAAACAACTTCTCTAATAACGGTATTGCTCAGTTCAACTATAGCACATATTCTACTGATGGCATCACTGTTCAGTATGATGCCAACAAGGCAGGATTGGCAGATCCAACTGTAAACCCAACATCACCAGCCCAGAAAAGCCAAACCATCAACGTGTTTGACAAGAACTTCAAGTTCTCCCAGCAGCTTCGTGCAAACCTCGCTGCCGACTTCAAGTTCCTTGGCATCGATTGGACTGTTGAGGGTATCTATTCTAAGACACTCAACGACATGATTGTCAAGAACTACGATATCACAGCTACTGGCAAGACATACGCTGAGCAGGCTGGCCTCGCTGGTTTCGGTGACAACCGCCCAATGTACGAGACAAAAACCGTTCCTTACACAGCCATCTACGTACTCGACAACGTTTCAAAGGGCTACAGCTACAACCTCTCCGTAAAGGCTGAGAAGAGCTTCGACTTCGGTCTCGACCTCATGGCAAGCTACACCTACGGCAAGTCTAAGACCATCAACAACGGTTCTTCTTCGGTAGCTGCATCTAACTGGCAGTACAACTATACCCACGGCGATCCTAACAAGCCAGAGCTTGCTAATTCTAACTTCAACGTACCTCACCAGGTAATGGTTTCTGCTTACCAGCACATCAACTGGAACAAGAACCCAGGCCGCACTATCGACAACAAGACTACTATCGGTCTTATCTACACCGGCAACTCCGGCTCACCATATTCTATCTATGTAAATGGTGACCTCAACGGCGACGGTGGTTCCAACGACCTTATGTATATTCCTACAGATGCTGAGGTTGACGCCATGTACGAGGCTAACCTCTTCAAGGCTACCAGCGCATATACAGCAGAACAGCAGCGCGACAACTTCAAGCAGTGGCTCGCAAGCGAGAAGTATGTTAAGGATCACCGTGGTGAGTACTATGAGCGTAACGCCGCCAACGAGGATTGGGAGAACCGTCTCGACCTCCACATTGACCACAAGTTCGGTTTCAAGTGGGGTAAGGACATCCGCTACATCCAGATTGGCCTCGACATCATCAACTTCACCAACATGCTGAACAAGAAGTGGGGTGCAACCCTCTCACAGGGCGGTTACAACTACTACAGCCCACTCACATACTCTGGTGGCAAGTACCAGTTCCTCCGCGAGGGTAACTTCGACATGCGCTCTTACTCTGACTACTACAGCCGCTGGCGTATGCAGCTCACAGCTAAGTTGACATTCTAATTATTAAATTGAAATCGACAATGAAGAAAATATTTGTTATAGCTCTGACTGCTGTCCTTACAGCAATGTCAGCAAACGCACAGTGCTGCGGTAAGGAAGAAGGAAAGGCTTGCTGCGGTGGATGCAAGTACAACCCAAGCTGGTTCGTAAACTTTCAGGGCGGCATTCAGTTGCCCAACACTCCCGGCATGAGCCATCTCATCTCGCCAGTGTTCGGTCTCAATGTAGGCCGCAACATCAGTCCGCTGTTCTCTACACGCCTCGGCATCGAGGGCTGCAACTCTAAGGTGTATAACGAATTTACCGGTGAGAAGCAGAGCTTCAAGTATGCTACAGGCTCTTTCGACGCTATGGTGAACCTGCTCAACCTGATTTCTCCGAAGCGCCGCGCCCTGAACCTTTATGGTATCGCCGGTGTGGGCCTCAACTGGTCAGGCATGGCCACAACCAACTCAAGCAAGTTCTCTCCAAACATCCGCGTGGGCGCACAGCTTGACTGGCGCGTAGCAAAGAACCTCGCTTTCAACCTCGAGTATCGTGCCGACAACACCAACGACCAGTTCAATGGTCGTCTGGAACCAGGCTCTCACGACTGGTATACCTCCCTGCTTCTTGGTGTATCACTCGTTCTTCCTGATGCCAAGCCACAGGTTGTCGTTAAGGACAACTCTGCTGAGCTGAAGGCTCTGAACGACCGCATCAACGCACTTCAGGCTGAGAACGCTGCCCTGAAGAACCGTAAGCCTGAGGTTAAGGAAGTTGTTAAGACTGTCGTAGACAAGCAGACCGTACTGCCTAACGTATTCTTCGACTGCGCAAAGAGCAACATCAGCACTCAGCAGGCTGCCAACGTTAAGGCTATCGCTGACTTCCTGAAGGCTAATCCTAACACCAAGGTTACCATCAAGGGTTATGCTTCTCCAGAGGGCAACCCAGAGGTAAACCAGAAGCTCTCTGAGGCTCGTGCCAAGGCTGTTGCCGATATGCTCATCAACAAGCTCGGTATCTCTGCCGACCGCATCAAGACCGAGGCTGGTGGCGCAACAAGCGACATCTACCCAGTTAACGAGCTCAACCGTGTAGCTGTTTCTATTGCTAAGTAAACAACTTCACAATACCATCTATATGCTCCTGCAAGCCCACGCTTGCAGGAGTTTTTTTATGAGGTCTAAGGACTAAGGTCGAAGGTCTAAGGACGAAGGTCAAAGGTCAAAGGACGAAGGACGAAAGTCGAAGGTCGAAAGTCGAAGGACGAAAGTCGAAGGACGATAACGAAGACAAAAACCCCCAAAAACCCCTCGAACCCATCGAACCCTCTCATAACCCATCAAACCTATCGAACCTCTCGGTTTGTTGTACCCAAAATGGGACTATTTCTGATTTACTCTGACTACTTGTTCGCAGAAAATACATTGACCAGCACGCGCTGTAAGCGCAAAAGCACATAGCCCAGGGTAAAGCGCAGCGACACCCTGGGTGTAAGGTGGCATTGTCCATGCGCGCTGTAAGCGCAAAAGCGTTATTTGTCCTGCTGTTATCTACGCTTTTGCGCTTACAGCGCGACCTCACCTACATGAAATAACCCAGGGTGTCGCTACGCTTTACCCTGGGCTATGTGCTTCTGCGCTTACAGCGCGACATTCACCTACATGAACTTTAGAATATTCAATTTTTGCACATCAAACTGTACTCTAATTACTCCTAAATGAAGACAATGCTTTGCATAGGCGGATGCAATGCTTTGCATGGGCGGACGCAATGCTTTGCGGGAGCAGATGCAAAGCTTTGCAGGAGCGGATGCAAAGCTTTGCGTGGGCGGTTGCAAAGCTTTGCGTGGGTGGTTGCAAAGCTTTGCGTCTTAGATAGGCAATAACAGGCACAGATACGGTCAATATTATTCTGGATTAGAGAAAAGGGAGGAAAGATCACCCTACGGGGCACTGTAGCCCCAGGAAATTCCTGTTGAACCATAAAGAAGCTAATGAAAAGACATGAGGAGGAATAAGAAAGGCGGAAAGAGGAGATAGTAAAAATACGAGGGAGGGATTATAAAGACACAAGGGGGGGATACCAAAAACAGGCAGCAGAGCTCTATGGCCCTGCTGCCTGCAAGTTTTATGCTTTCACGCAAGCGTAGGTTATCTTATTCTAACCTTCCTTGATACCTGCTTGCCATCTACGGAATAGCGGATGACGTAGATGCCAGGAGTGAAGTGACGGTCGAGGCTGTCGGCAACAAACAGTCCATTTACTGTATACACCTTCACAGCTGTTCCTGCGGGTATCAGCGAGATACCAGTAGTGATGTTGTTGAATATCTCAATATCACGGCGGAGAATTTTCACTGCGCGGTCTATTACATTCTGGTCCTTAGACTCTAATGCCGCTGAGTTGCGCTCGTAAGAGTCTTTCAGGTCTTGAAGGTCTTGTGGATCGCACTCAATCTCTCCAGCCTCAGCCTTGCGTATCAGTTCCTCCGCCTGTCCGACAAGGGCCTGCAGCTCAGAATAGTCGTTGTCAACGAATGACTCCACGAACTCATTAGTTTTATCAATAAGAGTCTCAGTCTCCTTGTTAACAGTTTTCTGATTTACCTCATTGCTCTTTGCAATGGCTTGTGCTGCTGCAATGGCAGTCTTCAGAGCCTCATACTTCTCAGGAGAGTATCTTCCCGGTCCCTCACCAACGAAGTCAGCCTTGTCCTTGACAATCGTCTGCGCTTCAGTTATGGCAAAGTTGAGTTCAGAGAAATCTATTACCACCTTAGCAGAAGCAAACTCAGCAGCAGCAGCCTTTAAAGTTTCAGTGGCCTCATCCACCTGCTCCTGTGTAGAGTTCTCGTCAGCAAGTACAGCGGCCGCAGCCTTATATACGGCATCATATTTGTCGATAGCCTCCTGTGGGAATTGTCCGTTGCAATCGCCTGCAACACTCTTATCAAGTGTTGCCTTGGCCTTATCCACCTCTGCCTTCAGAGCAGTAACGTTCAGGTAATCCCTGTCGTGAGCCTTGGCAACATAAACATCAATATCAGCAAGCAACTGTGCTGTGATGGCATTGAGAGCCTCCTGCGACTGCGCCTTGTTGGCATCACTCTTAGCCTTGCTGATAACCTTTGAGAACGCGTCTATGTCTTCCTGGAAATATTCACCCGTCTTGTATCCCGGCTTCATGGCAGCAAGGGCGTCCTGCGCCTTTGTCACAGCCTTGTTGAAAGCCGTACGCTCGAGAACTATGGCAACATACGCATCGATGGTCCAGTAGGCTCCAGTGTTGCCTACACCAGCCTTGTCGCTATATGTAGAAGCACCATTAGATTTGGAGTCAGTACCGAGGTGGCTCGCTGTTGAAACAAACTTCAGACCAAGCCACTTTCCTTCGAGACGACATACCTGCAGGATTGCTGCCACAGTGTCTCTGTCGGCACGCCATTTGGTCTCCCAATTGCCCTCACGGACAAGATAGGTCTCGTCAGATACCGACTTAACATAATACACATCGGTCATGTCCTGATATGAAGCCCTCTCAAACATCATAAGTTGCGAGTCGGTAGCGCCTGTCTCTGCCTTGGTTGTTATAGTGGCATTGCCAGAAGCCGTAGCCGTAAGCAGACAGCCACCATAATGTGTAACGGTATAGGTCTCTCCGTTGGCAAAGTCAGGAAGAGGATTGAAAGAGCCTTTGAACTTCTCTATGGCTGCATCAAGAGTAGCAACAGCTGCCTTAGCCTCTTCGGGAGTGACAATGGTTGGCAGGGTTTCTTTGGCAACAGCGATGGCAGCAGCAAGTTCGTCAACAGCCGACTGCGGAACCTGATAGTATTCTGTTCCCACCTCGGCTTCAGCCAACACGCCCTCAGCTTTCTCTATGGCTGACTCAAGAGCAGCCGTAGGAGTATGTTTAACAAGAAGCCAGCAGTTCTTCGAACTTGAGCCTCCCTTGTTGGAATATACGGCAGAGTTATGTGTCGTGTTGTCCACACCGAGTACAGAGCCACTGCCCTCGTTCTTTATCTGTACGTATGTACCATAGTCGACAACATTGAATATGGCGTTCTTTGCAGTTAGAGTTGTCTCGCCCGACTTTGTGTCCCACGAGCCGCTGCGCCAGATGTAGGTACCATTTGCATCACGCATATTGTAGCCAACAGCCTCTGCGCCCTCGGGAGCCTTCTCAAAGTAGAACACCTGTGTGCTGTCGGCAAAGTCGGGAGTGGCTATACGCACCGTACCGTCGCCTGATGTCAGACTGAGCGAGCCGGCAACATTAGTGATTGTATACCCCACGCCGAGCTTGAACGGAGGATTCATGCTTGCCGTGTATGTCTTTACAGCTGTGTCGAGAGCCTTTTTTGCATCATTAATCTCATCCTGTGTTGTAGCTGTGTCAAGTACATTCTTCGCTGCGGCAATGGCATCTGAAAGAGTCTTACGTACGGCTGTAGTGTACTGGCCTTTCTCGTCACCCTCTTCTGTAGTGTCAAGAGTCTCTTGAGCTGTTGCTATTGATGCTTCAAGTGATGTCGTAACAAGCTCGTTGCTCTTCTCTACCTCGGCAAGGAAGAAATGGGCAAAGCTCGATGCCTTATTGAGCCAGGCGAATTTGGCTACAAAGTAAGGCTTTTCAGCAGTAAACACAAACTGGCTCTGAACCCACGTGTCCCCCTTGAAGGTTATCTTTCCTATCTCGGTGTTGGCATCAGTCTCGCTATTGCCCTGCCATATCTGGCTATACTGAGTATTGCTCGACATTCCGCTCTGTGTGCGGTAAGCCCACACCGTGAATACGTATGTCTTGCCACTCTCGATAGCCCATCCTGTCTTGATGGTCTGGTTAGAACTGCTTCCTGCACCACCGAGAGCGTGAATACAAGGACCGCCATCAGGACCGCCATCGGGAATAATCTCGAAATTGTCGGCAGAAAGGTCAGAGTTGTCACCGGCCTTCCATCCCGTCAGTCCGTCACTGAAGTCTGAGTTGGGAATGATATTGTCGCCTGTGACGATGTAGATACCATCATCGGTAACAATTTTGCCACCTTTAACTGGAGTGTAGGACTCCGCTTCCGCAACATGAATTCCGATGAGCGAAAGCAACAATGCTAATAACAATTGTTTAGTTCTCATAATTGGTAATAGTTTTAGTTAATCATAAATATTTTCTTTTTTATTGTTTCCAATTTGTTTCGAGGACGTGGCCGGGTCGGGAGTCGCCAGTGCCGAGCCTCCATATACGGCATTGACAGCTGGCTTCCCGACAGCCGTGGTTATCCTCATCATATCTGGTTTTACCTTATTCACCATCCATTCCGGCACATTGTAGCTCTTGAACAGGTTCTCATAGTAGTCGGCCGACTGCTGTGGCAGCAGGAAGGGCTTGTGAGCAATGCCCTGGCGGTCGAAATATGACACGTATAGCCTTGTATAGCTACCGTCATCCCTTCGCGATGCGAACACTATCCATCTGCCATTTGACGACCAGTTATGGTAACTCTCAGTATCGGGGCTGTTGGCCTTGCGAAGCTCCCTCATCACACCAGTCTTAAGGTCGAGGACATAGAGGTCGGAAGAGCGATGCCAAATATGGAACTGACCATAGTCGGCAAGTGCCATGAGCAGATAACGTCCATCGGGAGACACCCTCGGAAAAGAGGCACTCTTGCCCATAGCAGCTGCATCAAGAACGAGTCTTCGTTCTCCGAACTTCTTCGAGCGGCTGTCAAATGTCCTGCTATAGACATTGTACTTGAGCGACTGATAGGCAGAGTCGAGCTCGGCATCTATGTCATCGGTCTGGCGGACATAGTGTGCAGAGGCATAGTAGAGCATGTCGCCGGCAGGGCTCCACGCAGGGAATGTCTCAAACTCGTCCTTGCTGTTGTCGATGTCATACACCTTTGAGGTCTTGCGGTCATAGAGTATAAGGTCGCTGGCATAGTCAATAACCTCTATCTTCTGCAGGTCACGTGTGTGGAACACCTGCCCTGTCTCGTTAACCGAATATGCCACCAGTTCCTGCTTAGGATGCCAAGCTGGATAGACACCCGCAGACAGCGTGCTGGCAGTCTTGAGGTTCACCTTCGTCACCTTTCCGTCATCTATGAACACAGTACCGCCATTATACTGCCTTACATGAAACTGGGAGTGTCCCTGCCTGTTGTAGTATTGCGCCACATGACAGTTTATACACTGTCCGTTGTCACCTTCGCCATGCATACGGTTGCTGTAGAGCACACGCTCGTCGAAGGAGGTCACGTCACGCTGGCAGAGCACCATATCCTCATAGTCCACGTAAGACGGTTCGATGAGTCTGTAGGTTAGATACTGATCTACTGGCTCCAGGGCAACAGGATTGACTATCGTCACGAACTTATACCACGTATCTCCATGTCTGACAAAGATATCGGTAAGCAGGTTGCCTCCCTTGGCCTTATCAAGAAGCTTGTGCCAGTCATCAACGTCAATATCCACCTCGGGGCCACGCACTACTATCTCATTGCCAGTCTTAGCGGCGGCAATTCGTACTATGCACTCATCGCACTCCGTCTGTACACGGAAATTCAATGGTGCTATGTTAGGCGGCAATGTGGCCCCACTGTTGTCTGGAAACACTTTAGCAAGCATGTTGTTGTCGACAGCCTGGTCGGGCACGGAAGGTGTGCAGGCCGACAAAAGCAACAATGGCAGGAGTGCAAAGATTAGCTGTTTGACTTTATCCATAGAGATATATTAATTAGTTTTCAATCCTTCAACGAAGAAGTAGTAGTACCAGTAGGTATCACCAAACTCTGGCCGCAGCATGTAGGCATTTGAAGCCTGGTCACCATTCTGTGCCGACAGTTCAACGAGTCTTTCGAACCTTTGCCTTACGGTATCATCGATAGGCAAGGCCGACACGTCAACACCACCCTTGAGCTGGGCTACCATAAGTGCAGCCTCCTGACAGTGAATGGGCACATGCCCCTTCCATCCCTCAAGCAACGACATGAACCTTGGCCAGAAGCCATCAAGGTTTTTCATTATCAGACTGTTCATCAAAGCCCTCTCAACAATCTCGCGAGAGCCTCCCGAAGAGTAGGCGTAGCTGTTGAGCAGGTAGACCTCTATCATACCTCCGTCACCATCGAGCACATCACCATACCTCATCAAAGGCAGTATGCGCCTCATCTCCTTGTCTGCGGCAACCTTTGACGGATTACCGATGAGACCAGAATATTGGTCAGCAATATGGCTATACCATAATGTATGGCGCAAAGCCGAGGCATACTTCTCTGCAAGCTTGGCCTCGCCGTTTATGACGGCACACTTAAGCATGTATTTCAGGTAGTCGGGCCGGAGACCATACTCCACCATATCCTCCATACACCAGCGGTAAGCATAGTTTACCTTTCCCTCATAATAATACAGCAAACGGCCACAGAGCAGACGAAGATACTGGAAAGGCCGAGGACTGGCACATGGTGCATCGCCATCGGGACAGGCAAACATCATGTCGCCCGCCCTTCCTGACTGCCATAGTGCCTCTCGGGTGAGCATCACCTGCAAGCGTGTAGGGGGCTGTTCCTGCGAGCGGGCTATTTCTACAACCTTCTCGTAGTCACCACTCTCAAAGGCCTGCTTCTGTCTCAGGGTGTTGAGGAAATTGGCATCTGTAAACGTAGAGTCCAACAGCCACACCACTCCACCTGTCAACAAGGCAATGGACAAAACAACGGCGGGCCAGGCACCCTTGCGCAGAGGGGCAAGAAGCAGAAAAGCCACTATGCCATACGATGCCAGCACGGGCCACCAGAGGAACCTCTCGGCTGCATTCCACAAGTAGTCGGGCAAGCCGACAACATACAGTTCCGAGGCTTTGAGATGAACAAGTCCTGAAGTATAGTACATCCGTGGTGCAACGGCTGTCACAACTAACAGACCTAAAATAAACAGAAGACATTTCTTCTTGCGACAGGCAGCAAATGCAACCATCTCCGACAATGCCGCCATCAGAGCTGCCCAGAGCGCAAAAGTACCTACAAGCCAATAGCCCACGCACGGCACAGCCAATGTCCACAGAGCTTTCAGCCATACGTTGTCTGTTCTAAGCCAAAGGCATACCAAGCACACTGAAAACAACATGCCAAGTGGCATGGTAAAGGCTAAGGCAGGGGTCTTGATGAGCCAGAACAGGTAGCCCGACTCTGTATAGGCCAGCAACAACAGCAACGATGGCAGGAGGCACAGGGGCGACCACGCCAGCGATATGCGGAACGCCCTGCGTAACGTCTCTGCAAGAAGCGCAAGTACTGCGGTCAGCAACAAGGCACCCAGCCACGGCAATGCAAAGCAACTCTGCAAGAAAGAGCCTACATAGAACAGCAGTCCACAAGGCTCAGACACCACGTCGCGGAAAAACCACGATGTGGTATAGAACGGTGTCAGAGCTGCTGTCTCCAACAAGAATGGGGTAAGCCACCCCAGAAGGATATAGAGCCCAAGCACCACAAAGGCTATCATGCACAATGGCCAAAGAAATTTCTTTCTGTCTGTCATTTCACTATTATCTTCTTTCCACCTATTATATATATGCCACTTCTCAAGCTTTTCCTGTCAACCCTCTGTCCGCTCATATTATAGACAGCATCATCAGCTGGACTGATAGAAGGAATGGTCTCTATGGCAGTCTGAATTTCCATCTTCCTGAGGTTTGCCTCACGATAGCTGCGACTCCACATATCAGCCTCCTCGTAGTCGTCATGCTTCACGGAGTCGAAGTATATACCAAACGTCTGATGTATGGTCTTGCTGTCCTCATTGAGGTAGATACCAGAGCCTGCCAGTGTGGAATTGCCCGATACTGACAGACAAGAGCCGTCGGCAACATTCTTTATCTTATAGCATCCGTCCTCCTGTAGTATGAAATACCATTTTTGCGCCATTTCATCGGCATTATCAGTCATCCACCTCATTGTGCCATACACAGCCTGCATATATTTACCTGTGGTAGTGTCCTCTATACGGAAGGCATAAGGGTCATCGGTGGCATGAAGACGGAACATAAGGTTGGTCGAGCCGTCATCCTCAATGGTGAGCACACTCTGAGGCCTCGATACAAACCTGTTGGAATAGCGGTCAAGGATATAGCACTCCATGCCGTCGGCAAGTTCCTTTGCCCTCTTCATATCATACATATGGTCAAAGACCGAAAGATCCCAGCTGTCATACCATCTGACAGCTGGATAGCCCGAGCGTACGCTCAGCGGCAACCATACATATTTCGAAGACTGAATATTGCCGGAATTCCATCTGTCACCATAATATATAAAGCACTTCTCCTTGCCATGCACCGGTATCACATATGCACTCTGGCTTGTATATGTTGTAGACGCACCGTCGTCTACACAGAAGTTTATACCCGTCGTACCATCGCTTGCCTTAAAATCGGCAGGTGCAGTCCACGTTCCCATGAGGTCGGTGGTCCACATATATCTTCCGGGATTGGGCGACCAGCCCGTACATCCCGAGAACAGTCCATAATAAGTCTCGCCCACCTTGAATATTGATGCAGCCTCATATTTGCGTCCTTTAAGCTGAGTGTTATAGTCAGTCAAAGGTGTGAGATAGTCATCGGCGAGTATTTCGCAGTTAGTATTTGAATTCATGTTGGTGGAATAGACATGGTATGCCTTTCCGTCGTCATCCTTGAACAATGTCTGGTCGCGAGCGTCACAGTTGTTCGGTCTGTACACGTCAACAAGTGTGTATGGCCCGCTAACCTTGTCAGCAATGCACACACACGACTTGGCCTGTCCGTAATCGGAACCGTTCTCCCAGTGTATCCACATCACCCATTTTCCCGTCTTGTCGTTATATATCACCTTCGGACGCTCAAGCGTTCTGCCGCTTGCTATATCCCGACATTCATCTGTCATGGTGCCTGTTGGCGTTACAGCAAGCCCGAGCCTTTCCCAATTATAGAGGTCTGAGGAGCGGTAACAGCTTATGCCCGCACTTTTACCACCATTTCTGTTCTCACCGAACCAATAGTAGTAGCCATCGGAATAGACTATGCATCCACCATGTGCATTGATGGCAGAGCCTTTGGTATCGTTCCATGTCTGTCCCGGCGTGAAGGTGTTAGCTGACACAACTGGCTGCGCCATTGCCACGGCAAGCACCCAAGAAGTGAAAAATCTTTTCATATGTTTCCTGTTATTTGTTATATGGAAGTCAAGGGATTTCCGTGTCATCCCCTGACTTCCAAAGATTAATTATCGGTTTACAACCTTCGTTACTTTCTTGTCTCCACCATTAAAGGCAGCAACAACATATAATCCAGAGCCTGGCAGAGCTATGCCCATACCTTGGGTATAATTGTCGACAGCAGCAACCTGGGTTCCGTTTGCTGCGTAAACGACTACCCTACTGCCATCGGCAGCACCATATACAGTGAGCATATTGCCTGAAGCAACAGCCCTGATGCCATCGGCATCTTCTGCGATGACATTCTCTATTGCATCAGTAATCTCCTGAGCGGTAAGACCTGGCAACATAGGTGCGAAGGCTCCATTGTTATCAAATGCGAAGTAGGCTATGTCTGCACCATTGTTCTTAAAGCCTATCTGTTGCTCCACATTGCGTGAATAGCCGCGCAGGCTGACATCGTCCGCCTTAAGAGAACTGATGGATGCGCCCCACTTGTCGCGTTCCAGTGCGAACACAACGCGTATCTGCTTGGTGTTGGCAAGAGTCTCAAAATCGCATGAATATTTCTTGTAGCTATCACTTGTCACCTGCAATGTGGTCTTGTTGTCAGCATTCTGAAGGTCATATATACGTATGCTTCCGAGTTTGGTGCCGTCACTCTTTATACCACCTTTGGCAAGGGCAGAGAATGTGTATATCTCATTAGGAGCAACATCTACAATCTGCGAAATCTCGCCTGCTGACCAGCCGTCATTCCATTTGTATCTGCTTACAGACAACACGTGGTTGTTCTGGTCAACCTCGTTGCTGCGTTCCTCAGCAACAATCTCCTGAGTTGAGTTGTACTGGTCGTAAGGATATACGTCCCATCCCTCTATGCGGGTAACGATGTTACGGCTCTTGGAGAAGTTCCACTCTCCCTCGAAGTCAGAGTTCTTCAGAAGGTTACGCAAAGCCTTTCCTGTCTCTACACTCCAGTCGGGCTGCAAGGCGAGGTCGGCAACACGGAAGGTGTCTACGGCCAAGCCGTCACGGTATACGAACACGCGTTTGTCGGATGTCACGGCATAGCGGTACGTATGATACAGTCCGTCGGTGTTGTAGAATGTACCACCATTGGCGGGGTTGCTTATTACCTCATTGCTGATATATGTATTGGCACCATTGAGCATACCCATTGATGTAGAGTTGATATAGCTCTGGAAACCAACCTTGTCGGCGGTAACGGCAAACGGTGCAAGTTCCATAGAAGGATCGTCAACCTTAGCCCTTACCTCTACAGTAAATCCGTCGGTGCCGGGAGCAAAGCCCTCAAAGGTTTTATTCATGTCATCACCTCCAGTATAAACGGGATTCTGACTGATATCCTTCACATCAAGGGCTGAGCCGAATGAGCGTACATCAACATAGGTACGTAAGTCACCGCTTCGGAGTATCACCTTACCTGTATTCTCTGCAAGAGTTGTAGTATTTACCACTGTCAGTTTCTGGTCACCACCGTCTGCCTTTATGGTTGTCGGAGACACGGCAAATCCATGTGTCGCCGACACCTTGATGTCGGAAACAAGATTCTCAGCATGGATAGTGAAGGTCGCGCTGTTTCCTGTACCATCGATAACAAGAGAGTCTGTTGATGCCGTCAGGCTGGCGAAGGCAGGAGCGTAGGCACCTGTGGTATCGTAGGTGAAGTATGCTATGTCGGCACCATTGTTCTTAAATCCTACCTTGGCTGCAACGTTGCGGTCAACGCCAGTGAGCTTCACGTCGTCAACCTTAAGTGAACTGATGGATGCACCCCACTTGTCACGCTCTATGGCGCAGACAATGCGTATCTGCTTGGTATTGGCAAGGGTCGTGAAGTCGGAAGCGTAGGTCTGGTAGCTGTCACTCGTTACAGGGATGGTAACCTTGTTGTTAGCATTCTGCAAGTCCTGTATGCGAAGGCTGCCAAAGCGGCTGCCATCGCTCTTTATGCCACCCTTGGCAAGGGCAGAGAACGAATAGGTCTCGTTGGGAGCAACGTCCACAATCTGGGAAACCTCACCGGCAGACCAGCCGTCGTTCCACATATAGCGGTCCATGGACAACACGTGGTTGTTCTGGTCAACCTCGTTGCTGCGCTCCTCGGCAACAATCTCCTGAGTGGAGTTGTACTGGTCGTAAGGATATACGTCCCAACCCTCTATACGGGTAACGATGTTGCGGCTCTTGGAGAAGTCCCACTCACCCTCGAAGCCAGGGTTCTTTATCAGGTTCTCCTTCATGTCACCGTTCTCTACTGACCAATCGGGCTGAAGGGCAAGGTCGGCAACACGGAAGGTGTCTACGGCCAAGCCGTCACGGTATACGAACACACGACGGTCAGGAGTTACGGCATAGCGGTAGGTATGGTACTGGCCATCGGTGTTGTAGAACGTACCGCCATTGGAAGGATTGCTTATAGCCTCGTCACTTATATAGGTGTCAGCACCATTGTACATGCCGACGCTCTCCGACTTGACATAGCCCTTGAAGCCTACCTTGTCGCTGCTTACAGCGAACGGGAAGAACTCCTTGGAAGCGTCATCGGCCTTTACCTTGAACTCAAGGGTATAGCCCTCTGCGCCAGGAGCAAAGTCAGCATAGGTCTTCGCATCGTCAGTACCACCTGCATAGACAGGATTTGAGGAGATGTCCTTTACGGCAAG
>SAMEA3663036__coassemble_128_pt1 | contig 36197 bp, 32 predicted proteins | sample SAMEA3663036__metabat2_high_PE_031 | metagenome-assembled genome bin SAMEA3663036 (sample SAMEA3663036) | pig gut metagenome | biome: pig gut; feature: pig-associated habitat; material: faeces | place: France | collected 2012
CGAGAATAGCTTAATAATATGCAAAAAAATAACGGGGGACAACATGGGAGGCGGTTCGTTGCTTATCACATCTGATGCATTTATACGAGCAGGAAAGGAAGACGAACGTTTCTATGGTTGGGGGTATGAAGATTGGAACAGGCTGTTCCATCCGATAAAGTAATTATTTCGTGAAATCATTTTGGCAAGTCGGCAATAATTCATAACTCGTAATTCTTAATCGCAGCGACGCGAGATTAATTCATATTTCCTAATTCATAAATAGGGTGTACAGTTTGATGTGCAAAAATTGGGCACCCAAATGCAGATGCTCATGTGTGTAATTGTAGCGTAGGTAGCAAGGCAAGGGAGTTTTTTTATTATTTTTGCAATATACATACCCATTGGTAGGAAAGTTTTTTGTATTTTTGCAAAAAATGTATCGACATGGGAAGACAATCTTTGTGGCACGATGATTACTGGCCTTTACTCATTCAGCTTTATCTGAGAAAACCCGTTGGTATCAAGCCTTTATACAGCAGAGCTGTCATAGACCTGGCTATTGAGCTACATATCCATCCTCAATACCTGTATCGCATGATGCAGAAGCTTGAGGAGATAGAGGGGTTTGAGGGCTCGAAGGATTTGAGGGGTTCGAGGGTTTTGAGTGGGCTGATGGAACGCTATGCCAAAAATCCCAGAAAGCTGGCCAAAAAGGTAGAGAAGCTCCGTGGCATGTCTGGCTTTGGCAGTGCGGATATTTTCTATGAGGGTGTGGAGGTTAACGAGAGCTTCGAGAAAGATTTCCGTCCTCTTGATGACTCTACCGTGCTCACGCCTGTGATGCTTGTGATGGTGCTCGACCTGTATTTCCGGCTCACCCCTCAGACCATGGTTACAGATACTCCTGAGGTGATAGAGCTGGCTAAAGTCATGCAAATAGATACCAGTGATGTTGTTGCTGCGCTTGCGGCATTCCGCAATTGCGACCCATGCCTGGCCCACAAGCAGAAAATCCCCACGCAGCTTGACGCTCATTGCTTGAGGATATGGCAAGTCCATGCCAACGAAGGACAGGAAAAATTGTCGGCCCTTGCCCAGCAGCTAAAGGAATATTTTTCGTAATTTTGCACCATGGCACAAAACTTGATACAAATACAGGAACAGAAACAGGTTCAGCAGCTCAGGCTCACCCAGCAGCAGCTTGCCGTGATAAGGATGCTCGAGATGCCGCTTGCAGAGCTTGAGGAGAACGTCATGGCCGAGCTTGACGACAATCCTGCTTTGGAAAAGCGTGACGAGGACCCTGACAATGCCGACTGGCAGCAAGAGTATGGCAATGACGAGGACGAGGACTTCGATGCCAAGACCGAGCGTGAGGAAAGAGAGGAGGCTCTCGACACGGCTCTTGAAGGTATCGGAATGGACGACGAGATGCCGGAGATATGGCAGCGAAACGACAGGGACAATGCCGACTATGAGGAAATGGTATATGGTGACACCACCTCGTTCTATGACAAGCTTAAGGAGCAGATGGCCGAGGTGGAGCTGACGCCTGTACAGCAGACTGTTATGGAGTACCTCATAGGCTCGCTCGACGATGACGGCTTGCTGCGCAAAGACCTGGGCAGCCTGTGCGATGAGCTTGCCATTTATAATAATGTGGACGTCAGTGAGGAGGCGGTTGCCGATGTGCTGACGGTGCTGCAAGGCTTCGACCCCGCCGGCGTAGGCGCAAGGAGCCTGAGGGAGTGCCTGATGCTACAAATTGAGCGCAAACCAGAGGGAAAGCTCAAGGAGCTGATGACTAAGGTGGTGAGAAACCATTACGACGAGTTCACCAAGAAACACTGGGGGAGCATAGCTCAGGAGCTGGGACTCAACGATATTCAGGTCAAAGCCTTACAACAGGAGATGAAAAGACTGAACCCGAAGCCTGGGTCTTCGCTTGGAGAGACAGTAGGAAGGAGCGTCAATCAGATTACTCCCGACTTCATCATCGATACCGATGACGAAGGCAACGTCAGTTTCACGTTGAACAAGGGAGAGATACCCGATCTGCGTGTGTCGCGGAGCTTCGCCGACATGGCAGAGGAATTCAGCAAGAACAGTGCCGGCATGAACAGACAAGCCAAGGAGGCACTGCTCTACGCTAAGGAGAAGGTCGACAAGGCCAAGGCATACATTGATGCCGTAAGGCAGCGAAGGCAGACCCTATACAAAACCATGAAGGCCATAGCAGAATGGCAGCACGACTTTCTGAGAGACGGAGACGAGAGCGAGCTTAAGCCAATGATACTAAAGGACATTGCACAGAAGACGGGGCTCGACATATCCACCATCAGCAGGGTGAGCAACATGAAGTACGCGCAGACAAGATGGGGCACCTATCCGCTACGCTTCTTCTTCACCGACTCATACACAACGTCCGATGGTGAGGACGTGTCCACACGCAAGATAAAGATGGCTCTCAAGGAAATCGTTGACGGCGAGGACAAGAAGAAACCTCTCAGCGATGATGCCATTGCCGACATGCTCGCCAGTAAAGGAATGACAATAGCAAGGCGCACGGTGGCTAAATACAGGGAGCAGATGGGATTGCCCGTGGCAAGGCTCAGAAAGGAATAGCACCCGGCTGATTATTGTCTTCGTGGCGCAAGGGAACAAACAAAAAAGATATGATCATCTTCATAATTGGTTTATGGAAAACTTATCACAAGACAAGCACAACACGACACCTATGACTTTTGGCGGCACTGTTGGAGATAGCAGTCCGGCTGGAAACCAGAACATGGTGGTATGGCACGGCAATGTGAAGCACGTCATTCTGGCCGCACGCATTGTCAGCATGATATTCACGCCTTTCTATCTGCCGCTGGTAAGTCTCATTGCGCTGTTTTTGTTCAGCTACATGAGCAACCTGCCGTTGGGATACAAGCTGCAGGTTCTAACCATTGTCTACGCCTTCACCATCCTGCTGCCTACGGTGATGATTTATATGTACCGCCGGTATCAGGGATGGACGTCCACACAGATGGGAAAGAAGGAGAGAAGGATGGTGCCATACATCACATCCATCATGTGCTATTTCCTGTGCTACTACATAATGATAGTGTTGCGAATACCGCAGTTTATGGCAAACATTGTCGTGACGGCACTCATGATACAGGTGGTATGCGCACTCATCAACGTCTGGTGGAAGATATCCATCCATATGGCAGGCATAGGCGGCATGGCGGGAGCCTTGTTCGCTGTGTCGCTGGTGTTCGAGTTCAATCCCACGCTGTGGTTCTCAATAATTGTAATGACGGCAGGCGTCGTGGGAACGGCGAGGATGATACTTCGGCAGCATAGCCTGCAACAGATAGTAGCAGGATTTGCCGTAGGACTTGTATGTGGATTCTTCCTGATTCTGTAGTTGCAAGCTGACGAGTTGACAAGTAAACATCAATATATAATATACAAACAAAATATACACAATGACACCAAAAGTAAGTATTATAATGGGCTCAACAAGCGACCTGCCCGTTATGGAGAAGGCCATGAAGTGGCTCAACGACCAGCAAATTCCTTTCGAGGTTAACGCCCTGTCAGCACATCGCACTCCCGATGCAGTCGAGGAGTTTGCCAAGAATGCGAAGCAGCGTGGCGTGATGGTAATCATTGCCGGTGCCGGCATGGCAGCCGCCCTGCCTGGCGTTATAGCCGCATCGACACCGCTGCCCGTCATCGGTGTTCCTATAAAGGGTGGCATTCTCGACGGACTCGATGCCGTATTCTCTATCATGCAGATGCCTCCGGGCATCCCTGTGGCAACAGTGGGAGTGAACGCTGCACAGAATGCGGCTATTCTCGCTGCACAGATGATAGCGCTGGCCGACAGCGAGGTGGCCGGGAAAATAGAGCAATGGAAGAAGGGTCTTGGCGAGAAGATAGAGAAAGCCAACCGCGACCTTGCCGCCATCAGCGAGTATGAATACAAGTGCTAACGACCGGAATACCATGACCGACCTATTCCAATACAACAGACGACAGACCACCGAGGTCAATGTCGGCAGCATACGCATGGGAAGCAACAACCCCATACGCATACAGTCGATGGCGACAACAAACACCAACGACACCGAGGCTTCGGTACAGCAGGCCATAAGGATTATACAGGCTGGAGGCGAGCTGGTGAGGTTCACCACGCAGGGCACACGTGAGGCTGAGAACATGCGCAACATCAATGCCGGCATCAGGGAAAGGGGATTTCTCACGCCTATTGTCGCCGACGTACACTTCAATGCCAATGTTGCCGATGTAGCTGCAAGATATGCCGAGAAGGTGAGGATTAATCCCGGCAACTATGTAGACCCGGCAAGAAAGTTCGAGAAGATTAGCTACACCGACGAGGAATATGCCCAGGAGATAAAGAAGATTGAAAGCAGGCTGGTGCCGTTGCTCGACATCTGCAAGGCCAACCACACGGCCTTGAGAATAGGTGTCAACCACGGCTCTCTCTCCGACCGCATACGCAACCGCTACGGTGACACGCCACAGGGTATTGTGGAGAGTTGCATGGAGTTTCTGCGTATATGCCGTGACAACGACTTCCACGACATTGTAATATCCATAAAGTCATCGAATACCGTAGTGATGGTCCAGTCTGTAAGGCTGCTCGTAGACGCCATGGACCATGAGGACATGCACTACCCGCTCCATCTCGGTGTAACGGAGGCTGGCGAGGGTGAGGACGGCCGCATAAAGAGTGCTGTAGGCATAGGAGCATTGCTCGCCGACGGCATCGGCGACACCATACGTGTGTCGCTGAGCGAGGAGCCCGAGGCAGAGATTCCTGTGGCCAAGCATCTGGCAGACTATATCACCAGACGGCAGGGACACATGGTGGTTCCTGCAGTGAAGGCCGATGCCTACGACTGGCTTCATCCGTCGCGCAGGAAGACAGTGGCTGTGGAGAATATCGGTGGCGACTGCCTGCCAATAGTCATTACGTCGAAAGAGGGAGAGAAGGCCGACTATGTGTACGTGGGAGACAAGAAACCTAAGGCAGACGGACGGAGGTATATCGTTGACTACAACGTCTATGACGGCACGGCGAACACCTTCCCCATCTTCCCTGCCCAGGCAATGCCGTTCATCTCAGCCATAAAGGCTCCTCTGAAATTCCTCGTCCTGCAGTTTGGCACTCCTGCCGAGGAGTACCTTGCCTGTCTCAGACTGCATCCCGAGGTAGTGGTGGTATGCGTTTCCAACCATCAGAACAAGCTCGCATGCCAGCGGGCCCTCGTCAACGAGATGATGCATGCGGGAGTAACCAATCCTGTTGTGTTTGCACAGATGTACTCACTCGACGACAAGGAGACATTCCAGCTCGATGCCGCCGCCGACATGGGGGCACTGATGATGGACGGACTGACGGACGGACTGTGGCTTATGAACAATGGTACCATTGCCGATGCAGACATCGAGGATACCGCCTTCGCCATCCTGCAGGCTGCACGCCTCAGAAGCACCCGCACGGAATATATATCTTGTCCAGGATGCGGGCGCACGCTCTACAACCTGCAACAGACTATAGCCAGAATAAAGCAGGCTACCAGTCATCTGAAGGGACTGAAGATTGGCATCATGGGATGCATCGTCAACGGACCTGGCGAGATGGCCGATGCCGACTACGGCTACGTAGGAGCAGGACCGGGCAAGGTGTCGCTATACAGACGACAAGTATGTGTGGAGAAAAACATCCCTGAGGAAGAAGCCGTCACCCGACTGCTGCAACTGATAGAAAGAGAAGAGAAAAATAATTAACTTATCTTTCGTAAGTAGTAAAAAGGAGATAAAAGGAGATAAAAGGAGATAAATGAAGATAAATGAAGATAAATGACGTATGATGCAAGGTTATGTCTTTTAACTTCCTGAGCGACCAAAGGGAGCAACATCTTCTTATCGCTCGGCTTTGCCGCTCGCCTAAGAGAGTTTCGGCTCTGCCGCTCGCCTAAGCGAGTTTCGGCTTTGCCGCTCTCCTAAGAGAGAACTCCTAAAGTTCTTCGCAAAGCGAAGCGGCAAAGCCGAGCGGAGCACATGCGAAACTTAATTATTAACATCTTAGAAAACAAACAGCTCCATGACTGCAAACATTTTCACAATACCTCCAGCCGAGACTCTTTCGGGCTTCTCGCCTACCCGTTACGATAATGCGGAGACCATGTACCGCAGATGCGGCAACTCCGGCGTGCTGCTGCCGAAGATATCACTTGGCTTCTGGCATAACTTTGGAGGAGTAGACCCCTACGAGAGAAGCAGGGAGATTGCACGCTATGCTTTCGACAACGGCATCACACATTTCGACCTTGCCAACAACTACGGACCACCTTACGGCTCGGCAGAGCAGACAATGGGACGGCTCATCGACGATGACTTCCGGCCCTATAGGGATGAGCTGTTCATAGCCACTAAGGCCGGCTACGACATGTGGCCGGGACCATACGGCAACTGGGGCTCACGCAAATACCTCATGGCGAGCATCGACCAGAGCCTCAAGCGTATGCACCTCGACTATGTAGACCTGTTCTACAGCCACCGATACGACCCCAACACTCCACTCGAAGAGACGTTGCAGGCTCTCGTAGACATTGTCCGTCAAGGTAAAGCCCTTTATGTCGGCATCAGCCGTTGGCCACTGGAGGCACTGAAGGTTGCCGACGAATACCTGCGTGACCACGACGTGCCTCTGCTCATCTATCAGGGACGCATCAACCTTCTCGACCGCGAACCTGTCAAGGAAGGAATACTCGACTACTGCAACCATAACGGAATAGGCTTCATAAGCTTCTCGCCACTGGCACAGGGACTGCTCACCGACAGATACCTCAACGGCATTCCGCAGGATTCAAGGATGTCAAAAGAGAGATTTCTCAAGAGTGACAAACTCACACCTGAGCTTCTGGAGTATATAACAAGACTCAACACCATAGCCAAGCAGCGCGGCGAGACGCTTGCCGAGATGGCGCTCGCATGGATATTACACCAGCAGGGCGTGACGAGCGTTCTTGTAGGAGCCAGCAGCACGCAGCAGCTCGCTAAGAACCTGAAGTGCGTTTCCGCAAAACCCTTCGACGACATAGAAGTCTAACCCGAACACTCGGGAGGACAAGGGAAGATAGATGAGATAGAGAAGATAGAGAAGATAGATGAGATAGAAAAGATAGAAAAGATAGAAAAGAGGCCAAAGGCCTTAGACCTTAGTCTTTAGACCTTTGACCTTTTACATTCCACCTTAGACCTTAGCCTTTTGACCTTAGTCTTTTGACCTTAGACCTTAGACCTTAGACCTATAAAAAAAATCAGCAGTTTAGCTTCCAGACACATCCGTCCTTGGTGTCCTTGACCTCGAAGCCGGCATCTTTCAGCGCGTCGCGTATCTGGTCGCATACAGTCCAATTCTTTTCGCTTCGTGCCTTGTTTCTAAGTTCGAGAACCATATCGACAACCTTTCCGAATGCTTCCTCACGCTTGTCGTTGCCTGCTGCCGAGTCAGCACGCAGTCCGAGAATGTCATGGGCGAACAGTCGCATCGCCGATGACAGCTCGTCAAGGTCAGTAGCACTGATAGAGGCCTTGTGATTGATGATGGTGTTGACAATGCGGCAAGCATCGAAGAGATTGCTTATCACGAGCGGTGTCTGCAGGTCATCGTTCATGGCATCATAGCACTTCTGCCTGAATGCTGCCACGAAGTCATGAACATTGCTGTCGCTCTGAGCCTGCGGTGCTATGCGCTCAATGTCTGCCAGTCCGTCCATGAGCTTCTGCATACCCTTCTGGCTGGCCTTCAGGGCATCGTTGGAGAAGTCTACTGTTCCACGATAATGTGCAGAGAGTATAAAGAACCTGATGGTCATAGGCGAATACGGCTGCTCGAGCGACGGGTGGTTGCCAGTGAAGAACTGTTCCAGAGTGATGAAGTTGCCGAGGCTCTTTCCCATCTTCTGTCCGTTGATGGTAATCATATTGTTGTGCATCCAATATTTCACCATCTGGTCTCCCTGCGATGCCACGGCCTGTGCTATCTCGCACTCATGATGTGGGAATACGAGGTCCATGCCTCCACCGTGGATATCGAAGTGGTTGCCGAGATATTTCCTTCCCATGGCCGTACACTCGCAGTGCCATCCAGGAAATCCGTCGCTCCATGGTGACGGCCATCTCATGATGTGCTCTGGCTGTGCCTTCTTCCACAATGCGAAGTCGGCCTGGTTCTTCTTCTCGCCGACACCACTTAGCGCGCGGCTCTCGTCGATGATATTCTCAAGGCTTCTTCCCGATAGAATGCCGTACTTATGGTCCTTGTTGTATTTTTCTATGTCGAAGTACACACTGCCGTTGCTCATGTAGGCATATCCGTTGTCCAATATCTGGCTTACAAGCTGTTCCTGCTCTATAATATGTCCTGTGGCATGCGGTTCTATGCTTGGCGGCAGCACGTTGAGAGCCTCCATGGCCTGATGATATCGGTTGGTGTAGTGCTGTGCAATTTCCATAGGCTCGAGCTGTTCCAGCCTTGCCTTCTTGGCTATCTTGTCATCTCCCTCGTCGGCATCATGCTCCAGATGGCCTACATCGGTGATGTTCCTCACATAGCGCACCTTGTAACCCAGATGCTTGAGATAGCGGAAAAGAATATCGAACGTGATTGCCGGACGGGCATGTCCCAGATGCGGGTCGCCATATACGGTCGGTCCACACACGTACATACCCACGTTGGGTGCATGCAACGGCTGAAAACGTTCCTTGCTTCTGGTAAGGGTATTGTATATAACAAGTGTCTGTTCCATGATCTTTCTCTCTGACTTTTTTGCTATTATATATATGTTCAGTTGTTTGTCAATAACATGTTTATGGCTACAAAGTTACGGCAAATTAGGCTAAATGCAAAACAAAAAGACACTTATTTCATAAAAATACACTTCTACAGACATGGTGTTTGAAGTTTTTTACTTATCTTTGCTCCGGCTAATGGCAATACAAACATACATATATATATATGGCTTACAGAAGAATTACTGCCGCCGAGGCTGCGGAGATGATTAACGACGGAGACATGATGGCTCTGTCAGGCTTTACACCAAACGGCAACCCGAAAGCAATCTTCAGGGAACTGTCGAAGAGGGCAATAAAACTGCACGATGCGGGAATACCTTTCCAGGTAGGAATCCTTACTGGAGCATCATCGTGCCAAAGCGTAGAGGGCGACATGGCTGCCGCAAAGGCTCTGAAGTTCAGAGCACCATTCTCTACGAACAAGGATTTCCGCACACACACCAATTTAGGTGAGGTGGACTACGAGGACATGCACCTCGGACACATGGCAGAGAGACTGCGCCGAGGTTTCTATGGTGAGATAGAATGGGCCATCGTAGAGGTCAGCGGCATGGAGGAGGGAGAGAGCGAGTGCAAGGCTTTCCTTACCTCGGCGGGCGGCATCGTGTCGACAATTGTCAGACTGGCCAAGAAGATTATCATAGAACACAACCAGTTCCACAATCCCAATTCACGCTTCCTGCACGACACATGGGAACCGCACGAGTGCTGGGAAAACAGGGAGGTCATGGACATACACTCTCCATACGACCGCCTGGGCAAAGATTATGTAAGCATAGACCCACGGAAGATTGTCGGTGTCATAGAAAGCTGTATTCCGGAAGAGGCAAGGGCATTCAAGGAGCCTGATGACGACACCATGCAGATTGGACTCCACGTGGCCGACCTGCTTGCCAATGACATGAAGCACGGGCGAATACCATCGTCGTTCCTTCCTATACAGAGTGGAGTGGGGGCAACGGGCAACGCCGTACTGAAAGCCCTGGGAACGAGTCCGCTCATTCCGCGCTTCAACGTCTATAGCGAGGTGGTACAGGATGCAGCCGTCGACTACATGCTTGAGGGCAAGATTATCGATGCGTCAGCCACTGCCATGACAGTCACCAACGAGTGCCTGCAAAGAGTGTACGACAATATGGACTATTTCTCCAAACACCTCACCATCCGGCAGAGCGAGATTGCAAACTCACCAGAGGTTATCAGGCGACTGGGAGTGATAGCCCTGAACACTGCTCTTGAATGTGACATCTACGGCAACGAGAACTCAAGCCACATATGCGGCTCGGCGCTTATGAACGGAATAGGCGGCTCATGCGACTACGAGCGCAACGGATATCTGTCGATATTCACCACACCGTCCGTTGCCAAGGGAGGCAAGATCAGCGCCATTGTTCCTATGTGCTGCCATGTGGACTCTACAGAGCACGACGTAGACATCATCGTGACCGAGCAGGGTGTAGCCGACCTCAGGGGAAAAGGACCTGTACGCAGAGCACATGAGATTATCGAGAACTGCGCTCATCCCGACTACAAGCCATTGCTCCGCGACTATCTGAACCATATTGCCCCAATGGGACACGAGCCACAATCGATGGTTGCGGCACTTGCCTTCCACGACACATTCCTGAGAAAGGGAGACATGAGACTGACCGATTTTTCTGAATATCTGAAATAAAGACAACACGATGAAAAGACTATCATACTTTTTCCTTGGTGCCCTCCTGCTTGCAGGATGCGGCACCCAAAAGACTGTAGTTCAGCCGACAGAGCCTGTTGCTGCTGACACACCTGTAGTGCAGAAACCTGTCGTTTATGACGTAGAGGCACACCCGGATGTAGTCAGCGTGGCTGAAGCAATAGCACTCCTTGACAATCCCGGCAACGCCGCGGCCATAGCCAAGAAACACAGCTATAAGGTTGCAGGCAAGTACGGCATCTACCGTCTCGACAATTACGATATGATGATGTACAAGAACTGCCGGCTGCCAAAGAAACTCGGCACCGACATCTACGAGGACACCCCAAAGCCTCTTGCCAAGGGAACATCGAGCTATATAGCCATAAACAGCAACGTGCTGATAGCAGTGTTCAACAACACGGCATTCAACAACCTTGTAGAGCAGGTCAAGGGACTGGGCTTTGCCCTCGTAGAGGAAGGATATGAGGACAAATACTCCAACGGACAAACCGATATCTACGTCTACTCCGCAAGGAAAAGCATAAGGATAGAGAAGATTAGATAAGATAGAGCGGATAGAGCGTACTCTGTCTTGTTGCGTCAGTAGATAGTTTTAACACATTGTTTAGGTTAATATAACAGTTCGAGTGATAAGCGAATATTGCTGCGTGGTCTGTAGATATTGATTTCATAGCCGATAAGGTTAATAACCTTTCGGCCTTAAGGTTAATAACCTTACAGCCTTAAGGTTATTAACCTTATCAGTGATGCAATTATTTGTGTAAACGATATCTAATATATCATACGCACATTTGACAGCTATTGCTATGGCTAAAGAGAGCTTGATGTGTCCTGCACATATTTATATAGCTTATCGTAGAAAGAATTATGTGAGAGCGTTTTGTGGTCGCCAATAATAATGAGTTTCGAGCGTGCCCTTGTCATGGCCACGTTCATGCGTCGTAGGTCACGCAGGAAGCCTATTTGTCCATCGGCGTTGTTGCGTACCAGCGATACTATTATAATGTCACGCTCCTGCCCTTGGAAACCATCAACGGTATTGACGGACAACAGATGGCGGAACGGCTTGAAGAAAACATTCTTCTTTATAAGATGACGCAGATAGTGTACCTGTGCGCGATATGGGGATATTATTCCTACGTCTATGCTCTCGTCGAGAATACGGCTCTTGCCTATTTTTCCGAAGTATGCCTGCAGCACTTCCATTACCTTGTGGGCTTCTGGCTTGTTCACTCGTCCGAAAGTCTCGCCGACAAATGTCTCGCCACTATCGCCTTCGTCGTATGAGCTGTCGTCTATCCATTCCATGGGGTTGTCATAGTCGAGTATTCCCCTGTGGGCAGTCTGTGGTGCCGCCGTTACCTTTCCGTCGTAGAACCATTGGCTTGAGAAATTCATTATGGCCTCGTTCATGCGGTACTGCACGTTAAGCAGCGTCACCACCTCTGGCTTGGTCTCTACAAGTCTTTCCATTAGAGTTTTGCCAAGTCCACCTTTCAGGGCAGCCATGCTCTTCACTGTAGGAGGCAGCTGACAATGGTCACCAGCCAGGATGACCCTTCCTGCCCGGCGTATGGCTATCCAGCATGCCGCCTCAAGAGCCTGTGCTGCCTCATCGATGAAGAGAGTAGAGAAATGTTGTCCGTCGAGTATGCGGTGGGATGCTCCTACGAGTGTGGAAGCTATTACACGTGCCTGCCCGAAGAGGTCGGCATTAATGGCTATCTCCAGTTCCGCCTCACGGCTTCTGAGTCTGTCCATCTTCTGATGCCAGTTTTCTATTCTTCCCCTGCGCACGGTTCTCAGTTCCCTGATGGCCTTGCGTATGGCCCATAGCTGTGTGTAGTTGGGATGTGCCTCAAAGCGCCGCTCATAGGTGAACTCCAGCATCTTGTCGTTTACCCTTGTCGGATTGCCTATTCTCAGCACGTTTATGCCTCTGTCGACAAGCTGCTCGCTTATCCAGTCTACGGCCATATTGCTCTGTGCGCATACCAATACCTGACTCTCACGGGCAAGAGTCTCGTTGATAGCTTCAACGAGAGTTGTGGTCTTTCCTGTTCCGGGAGGCCCGTGTACTATGGCAACATCCTTGGCTCTCAGCACTTCGTTGACGGCATGCTGCTGTGTGGCATTCAGCCATGGCAGCGCCACATCGGTGAACCTGAACTTCTGTGCTTCCATCTGTCTCGATGCAAACAGGTCGCGCAGGTAGGCCAGCCGTCCGCTACCGGCTCTTGCCACTCTGTCTAAAGCATCGAACATTGCCCTATAGCTGGTCTCATCGAACGACAGCTGCACGCCCAGATTCTCCTTAGACGCCATTTCTACTGCTTTCTCAGCTGAAGGCAAAACGACAAGCATCTTGTTGCCGTCGACATAAGACACACTGGCCGTGAAATTTAAATAACGAGGTTTGTCATCGCTGAGAGTAAAGAAAACTAACGGCCTGCCATACTCAAAATTATGCTCTGTGTCATCATCGGCATTTCTGAATACCTCCACAACACTCTGATTGAGCGAGTTGTAGAAACATTTGCCTATGGTGATGGGAAACCATGCGTCGCCACGCTTTACCTTACGCTGGATGCCAATGGTTTCCGTCTGCTTTCTGAAAGCCTCCTTCTCGGCAGCGTATTCCATCTCAAGGAGTATGCGCTGCTGTTGCAACAGCTGTATTGAACGGTCGTTATTCATAACTGCAAAGTTATGGAAAAAAAACAAAAGAAGCAGCCTTTGACATGAAATATCATTTCTTTATGCTAACTTTGCAACATATAAACAGCAGTTATGTCTATAACATTATCAAATCTCAGTATAGGATATTCAAAGAAAACTGTAGCATCCGAACTTAATGCTACATTCAAGGACGGTGAGCTGTCGTGCCTGCTTGGACCAAACGGAATAGGCAAGTCGACGCTCCTGAGAACAATGATGGGACTGCAACCGCCAATATATGGGGACATAATATATAATGACAGCAACAGCAGCAGAAGCATCAGGGAGATGTCTCTGAAGGAACTGTCACGCTCGGTAAGCATTGTTCTTACCGACAAGCCCGATGTTGCAAACATGACGGTTGCAGAAGTGGTGGCTATGGGAAGAAATCCCTATACTGGCTTCTGGGGCACACTGTCAGATGACGACAAAAGAATAGTGACCAGTCATCTTGATGATGTTGGCATGAGCAGTTTCGCACACAGGCCCATGCGCGAGCTCAGTGACGGCGAACGTCAGAAAGTGATGACGGCCAAGGCACTTGCACAGTCTACACCTGTAATATTGCTCGACGAGCCGACCTCCTTTCTCGATTTCCAAAGCAAGGTGGAAATGATGCAACTCTTCAGAAGTCTTGCCCATAACATGAACAAAACAATTGTGCTCTCCACACACGACCTGCTGCTTGCCGAAAAAATGGCCGACAGCATTTGGTGGATGGAGAACACATTGCACGAGATGTCGCACGGGCAACTATCTGATTATCTTTCTGATGTCCTTGATGGTACGGTCGAAAGGTCCTGAGTGCTCAAGTTTCAGGGTACACATGGCTGCGGCAAACTTTCCGGCTTCCTCGCATCCCATTCCCTGTGAGCGGCAATAAAGATATCCCGTAGAATAGGTGTCGCCGCTGCCTGTAGCATCCACAAGCACGGAAGGCTTGTATGCCGGAATCTCATAGAACTTGCCATCGGCATAGATAAGCGAGCCGTAACTGCCGAGAGTAATTACTATCTCCCTGACGCCATAATCGGCAAGGTGCATGGCCACGGTACGTGGGTTCTTGTATGACGTTATCACCTCCATCTCGTGCTCGTTGAGCTTCAGAATATCCGTACATCTGAGCACGTCCTCCTTATCTTTCCAGTCTATGGCATGAACGCTCTCGCCTCGTACCTCACGGAGATAACCCTGCACGTCAATGGAGATAAGTCCCTTTGTGGAGAGATATTTCACAACATCCGACGAAAAGTCGTCTGCAAGCAGCGTGCCGAGATGATATATCTTTGCATCAAGGTTTCTTAACTCATCCAGAGTAAACGGGTCGGCCTTTGCCAACACCCTTTGAGTACGGTTGTTGGAATTAGCTCCATACTTGTTCTCGAAATAAACCGTATGCGTGCTTTTGTGACATTCCACATCAATACCGGCATTTCTCATTTTCTCTATCTCGCCCATCTGTCCCTCGCCAACCTTGGTAACAAGCTTGAATGAGGTCTTTGGAGGAAGACAGTTTATTCCCCATGCCATATAGAAAGATGTTCCACCAGCCATGTAAACCGTATTGTCAGGAGTTATAATCTTATCACGGGTTATATGTCCTATACAACAAATGTCTTTTTCCATAAGAATACTATTTCAGGTTGTTTATCTTGCAAAAGTAATAAAAATATTAATTAACTAATAGTTTTTTAATTTATTTAAGTTTATGTAATTCTTAATGTGTTTAGAGTTAATAAGATAAAGAAGTTATGAAAGTATAGTTGTGGATAAACTTGTGGAAAATGGTGTTAATAAGTTTAAGCTATCAACACAAGACAGTTTATGTGGAATGAGAATAGGGATATCAACATGCTTTTACAGGCGTTTTAACCAACTTTTCAACAAATTATTGGCCGAAAAAGATATAAACTTATTAACTTTGCACCGAAAGTGGAAAATGTTGATAACTCTGTAATATGGATGATAATCAGCATAAAGATATTAATGAAAGATAGTAATAAATGAAATGTAGATGTTGATAACCAAATATGCAATATTTTGGATAGAAAGTTTCCAACTTATCAACGGCATTTCTTTTTATTGTTTGTTCATTTTAAAATTTTGAATATTGAATATAAAAATAAAACAGTTGTTGAAAACAAAGGAATATGAATAAGGATTGGGAAAACAAAGGCTACGTAGATGAGATAGTGGACAAGTCGCTCGACTTGAAGGCGGAGATAAGGAAGATGTGCAAGGAAAAAGACGCCATCATCCTTGCACACTATTATACCGTTGGTGATGTTCAGGACGTTGCCGACTTTGTAGGCGACTCGCTCGCCCTTGCCCGCAAAGCTGCCGAGACAGACGCGAAGGTTATGGTGATGTGCGGCGTACACTTCATGGCAGAGACCTGCAAGCTTCTCTCTCCAGATAAGACCGTGCTCTGTCCAGACCTCAATGCCGGCTGCTCGCTTGCTGACTCGTGCAAGGCTGAAGACCTGAAGAAATTCAAGGATGAGCACCCGGGATATAAGGTTATAAGTTATGTGAATACTACGGCTGCTGTGAAGGCATTGACAGACGTTGTAGTGACAAGCGGCAATGCCAAGAAGGTTGTAGACAGACTTCCCGAAGGTGACAACTATATATTCGGTCCGGACTATAATCTCGGCAGCTATATAAATGAGGTGACAGGAAGAAAGATGCTGCTGTGGAACGGAGGATGTCATGTGCACGAGCGTTTCTCTGTGGATGCGATAGCGCAACTTAAGAAAGAGCATCCCGAAGCCGTAGTTATGGCACACTTGGAATGCAAGGGCCCTGTTCTTGCACTGGCCGACGTTGTTGGCAGCACGGCCACCATGCTTGAATATGCAAAGGCAAATCCTAAGAAAGAATTTATAGTTGCCACTGAGGCTGGAATACTCCATGAGATGCAACGCTCATGTCCAGATGCCATATTCTATCCCGTACCGCCTGAAATAAGCGAGGGTGGACTCGGGTGCTCATGCAATGAGTGTCAGTACATGAAGATGAACACTCTGGAAAAAATATACAATACCCTCAAGTACGGCTGGCCAGAAGTGAACGTAGACCCCGTCATAGCTATAGAGGCCGTAAAGCCAATAATAAAGATGCTTGAGCTAAGTAAGTAGAATTTTTTTTAAGACTGGTATTTTTATTTCTTTTAAATATAAATACCAGTCTTATTTAATACTATTTCATAATCTCTCTTATGAAATAATTAGGCCTGCGTTTTGTTTCGTGGAATATTCTTGCAAGATACTCGCCTATTACTCCAAGGGAAATAAGCTGAATGCCCCCGAGAAAAAGTATTATAATTATAATGGTGGGGAACCCCTGTACAGCTTCTCCGAATAGTAATGTTTTGACGAAGACAAATATCATGTATATGAATGCACTTATAGAGGAAAGCAGTCCGAACAAGGTTGACATTCTAAGTGGAGTAGTAGTATATGATGTTATTCCCTCAATGGCGAGATTGACGAGTCTAACGTAGTTGAACGATGACTTGCCTTCCGTCCGGTCTTCCTGGTTGACTATTATTTCTTTTTTTCTGAATCCTATCCAGCAATACAATCCTTTCGTATACCTTTGTGTCTCCCTCATGGCTTTCAGGGCATCTATACACTTACGGTCAAGCAGTCGGAAGTCGCCAACATTGGGCAGGATGTCTATGTCAGCCATTTTCTGCAGAATGCTGTAGTATGCCAGCGAGAGTTTTTTTCTCAGCCAACTTTCTTTTCCCCTGTATAGTCTCTTGGCGTATACGTCATCATAACCTTTCTCCCATTGCTCAATCATCAGCGGGATAGCGTCTACGGGGTGCTGCAGGTCTGCGTCCATTATTATCGCACAATCGCAGCAGACGTTGTCGATTCCAGCCAATATGGCAGCCTCTTTCCCGAAATTACGTGAAAGGGCTATAAGTGTGAAAATGCCGTTTTTCTCTCTTTCGGCTTTAATTTTGTCTATTGTATGGTCGGAGCTGCCATCATCTACGAATACTGTCTTCCATGAGTATTGCGTATGCTGCAATGTCATCTCTGTTATTCTCTTACAAAGCTGTTCTATATTGCCCTCTTCGTTAAAGCATGGAACTATTATTGATATGCTTTTCATTTCTGCCCTGTATTTCTTATTACCATATTTCCGTTCTCGCCTATTACCCATACACATTCGTAATCCGCGCGTAATGCCCTATCGGCTATATTGCGTATGACATCCTTTGTAGCGTCAGAGCTGTTTATGGTTGTGTCCTTAATTATTTTAGGCCATTTGTAACCATTATAATGCACCATTGCACCACCCCACCCTACTGCCTCATCGACAGGCACACATAAGGAAGAGAACTTGTTTTTTTCATTGTGTACCAGAATACAGTATACGTTATCAGCTTTCTTTCCTGTCTTGGCTATTATCTCTTCGGCAATAGTTTTGGCGGGCAACGATGTTTTCCATGACTTGTACCAATGGTGCGCGTCTACGGCTATTGCGGCTATAATATATAGGTAGAATAGTTTCCTGAATATATTCTCTCTTTTTTGGTTTCCGTCTACGAGGTAGCCTATAATGATGGCTGCTATTCCAAGTGAGCAGTAGGCATTCATGATGCTCATGCTTATAAGCAGATTGGCAGATGCCGTGATGATCATTGCCACTGACAAGCTCAGGAATGACTTGCTGACAAGCAGTTTTGGCTTGCCGAGGAAGCATGCTGCAACGAAAGGCGTGGACATGAGTGCTGTCAGCAGGAAATAAAGGATATTCCGGCTTGGCTCATGCATCAGGCATATATAGTCCGCTGCTATCCACGTGTAGCCTATCCATGTTGCCAAACCCTTTATCTTGCTTCCGAAGCTGAGCATCTGCTCAATATGGCTTCCATTATGGATAACTGTATGAGGAACAGACAGTCTTATAAGAACGTAGCTTATGGATATCAATATTCCTATGCCGATGTTCCTTGCCATTGAACGCTTGTCCTCCTTGCCGAAGGCGAAAGCTACTATCGGAGGTACTATAGACCAGGCTATTCCGTTATCCTTAGATAGGGCGGCAAGCATAACGCACAACGTCCACAGAAGATATTTCCTTTTGCCTTCACATACCAGGTATGAGTACACCGCCAACATTCCCCAGAGATGTGAGTATGTCTGGTTAAGTGCGTCGCAGCTGAATATAGTTCCGCAAACACATGGTGAGATATAGAAAAACACCATTGCCATATTCCTTGCCATAGGTCTCATTCCGGCTATTCCCGTAATCTTGTATACGAGAGCAGTACTTGCCAGGTGCCCGAGGAATATAATAATATGGTTAATCAGAGGATAGAGTCTGCTGTTGATGGCGTTTATGTAGCCGAACATAGCATCTCCGGGTCTCCATGTTGTACCGTAAGGCAGCAAGTATTTCATGAAGTTGCTGTCGTAGTTGGGAGACGACAGAGTGTTCCAGTCGTCGAATGTCGGCAATATCAGCGATACGGCCACAAGCACGAAAGGGCTGCTTGCTGCTATGGCCAATATGTATGGATTGATTTTTTTCTGCATATTTGGGAATATCAGTTTACAATGGCAATTTTGCATACACATCCCTTGCTGCCATCCTCCTTGGCTGTCATAACCATATATACGCCGCTTGCCACCCGCTTGCCGCTTGCGTCGTTGCCGTCCCAAGTGAATGTGCCACCATTGCTCTTGCCTTGTGCCACGAGTGCTCCGCTGGATGTGGTGATCTTCACATCAGCATTCATGGAAAGGCCAACAACTGTTATCAGTCCAGTATAATCAGGTTTAACAGGATTAGGGTAAGCATATACGTTGTCTTTTTCCATTTCCCCGGCTGCGGCAGTGGCGTCACTCATATAGGAGCACAGACCCTTGTCTGTGCCGAAGAACACTTCACCAGAGACGTCGTTGATGGCCATCGAGAGTATATTGTTTGATAGCAGTTCGCTGTTCTCGGCCGTGAAATGCTGAACCTGCTCTATGTTGTTATCGCTAATTAAGTAAACGCCATTGTTGTATGTACCGAACCATTTTCTGTTTCCACCATCCACAGCCATGCATGATATGTCAACGCCAGAGAGCAGATAGTCTGCATAGTTGGTGCCATCGTTTCGTGGTACCTTCACCTGAGTCATTATAGGATTTTCCTCGCTTATGCTGTTTTGGCTGAGCAGCAGCGGACCTATGTTTGTTCCTATCCATATATCGCCATTCTTGTCTTCTGCTACGCATCTTACCTGAGTAATAGTCAATGATGTGCCATCCTGGTTGACGAATGACTTAATGCTGTTGATGCCACCAGTAGACGGTTGGAAACAATGGACGGAAGGTACACGGTAGAAATCGTTCACAAACCACATTAGGCCACGGCTGTCAAACATTATGTCGGTAAGGTTCTCCAGTCCGTAGTTGTTGTTGTACATAAGCGACTGGGGCTTCCATGTGGTCCATTCATAGTCATTTGAAAGCTTAAGTATTATATTATTAGTACTTATACTGTTTAGTGTCCATAAGTTGCCAGAATTGTCAAAGTTAACTGCCTGAGCCATTATATATAATAGTTTGTTAGGGTCGCTGTCTTTGACAGTACCGGCATGTACGAGAGGACTATTGCCTTCGGTATGGTGTTTATGGAATTTCCCATCCATGAATTCGTATACCCCCATACGTCCCGATACGGCAACATGCCTATTGTTGGTTGGGTCAACGGCTATGCTTACAAGGTCTATATATGGCAATCCCGTGATGTCCTGTATATCGTCATCCTGATAGATTTGCCATTCGTTGCCGTCCCATACCTGAATGCAGCCTGGCGTTCGGTCAGTAATGTTGCCTCCGCAAGTGTAGAGCTTGCCATTGGAGAACTTCATGTCTCCGAAATTATTGTTTTTCGGTCCTCCAGGCAGCAGGGCAGATACGAGTTCTTTAAGTTCGTTGTTTTCCTCAGTTTGTTTAGCAACGTATGCAGAGTGCCATTTCCAGTTGTTTGGATCCAGCAGATTGTCAGTCATAGGACACTTGTAGATGCCCTTAGTCTTAGACGCCGCATAGAGAGTATTGTTCTGTACGTAGCAGTAGTTGACATTGAAGCCCAGATTGTATGTATTGCTAATCTCACAGTCGGAAATGTTTATCTGTACAATGCCAAATCCTGTTGCCATCATGGCATATTTGCCATACATATATATATCATTGACAGTCTTGTCTTCTGTCATTGACTTTGTATAATAGTCGGAAATGTTTATTACATTGGCACTATTATCCATAATATCAATGTTTCCGTTGGAATAAACTATTAAGAGTCTCTTTGCGCTCGTATTCCATTTTATGAATAATATTTCGCAGTCGGACAGTACGTTTGTCTTGTCAAAGGTCTGAAGGCTGTGGTCGTTGGTATTGTACGAGTAAAGTCCATTTGATGCAAGCACGTACAGCATATTATTGTTGGCCTTCTCAATCTGTGTCACATCATGATATGACAGATAGTTTCTCCATGTACCTATGCCAGCAGCATTGGTATAGGTATAGGGAAACAACATCATTATGAGTGCCATTAGTATGTTCTTGCCAAGTTTTCTACTACCCGTCATCATATATTGAAATATTATTTTATGGATTTAATATTTACTTTTTAGCAAGATATTCTGCCACCTTGCCAATGGCTATTGCCCTATGGGATATTTTGTTTTTTAGATCTATTCCCATCTCAGCAAATGAACAGTCGTAGCCATCCGGCTGAAATATCGGGTCGTAACCGAAGCCTTCGGTACCATGTTTCTCCTTGAGGATGGTTCCATCAACTCTTCCCTCGAAAAACATCATGTGTGAGAGGAAACTGGCCTTTTCCTCTATTAGTGTTATTATAGTGCTGAAATGTGCCTTACGGTTCTCACATCCGTTTAATTTCTTGAGCAGCAACTGCATGTTTGCCTCGCTGTCGTGGCCTTTTCCTCCAGCATATCTTGCAGAATATACGCCCGGCTCACCATTAAGTGCCTCTACCATGAGTCCCGTATCATCGGATATAACAGTATAGGGAAATGGAAAATTCTTCTTTTTCAGCTCTGTTGTTACGTATACTGCCTTAATTCTGGAATTTTCAAAAATAGTTTCTCCATTTTCCTCTATGTCTGTGTCAATGCCTACATCTTTCATTGACAACACCTCTATGTCCTTGTCGAATATTGAGCGTATCTCTGAGAGTTTATGCTCGTTGTTTGTTGCTAATATTATTTTCATTGTTGACAATTGTTATTGTTTCTTTATTTGAAGGTTTTATTTTTACTTTCATTTCGTCGAAACCTTCTCCATATACACCTATTACAGAGCTTTGGCTTACGAAGGCGTTGGGGTCTATCTGCTTAATCAGGCGGAATATATGTACGCTCTCACGCTTTTTTGCCAATAGGCAAAGAACCTTTGTGGGCTTGCCTGTCCAAAAACCATGCCCGTCGAGGATGGTTAATGTATGGTCGGTAGTGCGACTAATGGCGTATGCTATTTCCTGATATTTCTTGGAAAAAATAAGAAACTGTACAGACTGTCTCTGCCAATACATTACGTAGTCGAGCATCAGACATTCTATGAGCATAGTACATAAACCAAATACCACCTTGCGGAAGCGCAAGTCGACTGTTCCGAAAGAGTCTACGAAGATACAGCTTCCGATGATGCAGAAGTCAACGATGATAAGTGCCTTGCCAAGTGAAATGTTGTGGAACTTGTTGAGGACAGCCGCAACAATGTCGGTACCGCCAGTACTGCCGTTGTTTAGGAATACTGTGGCGAGTGCCGTTCCGGTGATGGTACATCCAATGACAAGCGACATGAAGTCGTTGTTCTCGCCAAGCAGTTTATGGAAAGTACCATCGGCTTGTATTGTGAAAGTCTGTGCCACCTCAAGCATTATGGTGAGCATTATGGTGGCATAGATGGTCTTGGTAAGAAATTTCCAGCCAAGAGTTTTCAGTGCCAATATGATAAGTACGGCATTGATGATAAAGAAAGTATACTGTACAGGAAATCCTGTACTGTAGAATACTATTGCGCCAATACCTGCTATTCCTCCGGTTACAATCTCGTATGGTAGCAGAAATACTGTGAAACCGAATGTGTAAAGGAGTAGTCCTAAAGTAATGTAGAAATAGTCCTTTATTTCATAGATGATATCTTGCCTGGTCATACTTTTTTATTCTTTTAGATGTTATAGAGGAATTAGACGAGATAGAGCAGATAGATGAGATAGAGCAGATAGAGCAGATAGAGCAGATAGAGAAGATAGAGAAGATAGAGCAGATAGATGAGATAGAGAAGATAGATTATTTTCTAAAATATCTATCTCGTCTATCTTCTCTATCTCATCTATCCCCTATACTATCACTTGATGACTACATTAACAATCTTCTTCGGCACAACTATTACCTTGACAACCTGCTTGCCGTCTATGTATTTGGCTGCCCTCTCATCTGCGAGCACAGCCTTCTGTACATCATCGTTTGAGGCATCGGCGGGGAATGTCATCTGGTAGCGTGCCTTGCCGTTGAAGCTTATTGTAAGCTGCATCTCATTCTCTACAAGCATCTGCTCGTCGTACTGTGGCCATGAGGCATCGCAGATGCTGCCCTCGCCGCCAAGGGTCTCCCACAACTCCTCAGCTATGTGTGGAGCAAATGGAGCAAGCAGTATGGCGAGTGGTTTCAGAACCTCACGGCAATGACACTTCTGCTGAGAGAACTCGCCTACGGCTATCATGAATGCCGAGATGGATGTGTTGTATGAGAAATGCTCTATGTCGTGGCTCACCTTCTTTATGAGTTTGTGAAGGCTCTTCAGACTTTCCTTTGAAGGCTCATCGTCGTTTATAAGAACCTCGCCCTCTGCCCTGCCGAAGTAGAGTCCCCACAGTTTCTTGAGGAAACGGTGACAGCCGTCAATGCCGTTGGTGTCCCATGGCTTCGACTGTTCTACCGGACCGAGGAACATTTCGTACAGACGCAGTGTGTCAGCACCGTATTTCTCTACTATCATGTCGGGATTGACGACGTTGAACATCGACTTCGACATCTTCTCAACAGCCCATCCGCATACATACTTTCCGTCTTCCAGTATAAATTCGGCATTGTTGTATTCCGGTCGCCATGCCTTGAAGGTATCGATGTCGAGAATGTCGTTCTGCACGATGTTGACATCAACGTGTATTGGAGTAGTCTCGTACTGGTCTTTCAAACCTGCCGATACGAATACGGGAGCCTTGGAGTGGTCGTCGCTGTTTATGCGATATACAAAGTTGGAACGGCCCTGTATCATACCCTGGTTTACGAGTTTCTGGAATGGCTCTTCCTTGCAGCTCACTCCGTAGTCGAAGAGGAACTTGTTCCAGAAGCGGGAGTATATAAGGTGACCAGTGGCATGCTCGGTTCCACCTACGTAGAGGTCAACGTTCTGCCAGTATTCGTCTATGTCCTTAGCCACGAGAGCATCGTTGTCCTTAGGGTCCATATATCGCAGGTAGTATGCGGAGCTACCTGCAAAGCCAGGCATGGTGAACAGTTCCAATGGGAATACAGTATCGTTGTCTATGAGCTGCTTGTCAACAACCTTGTTCTCCTTAGTGTCCCAAGCCCATACCTTTGCCCTTCCCAACGGTGGTTCGCCAGTCTCTGTAGGCTCATACTTGTCTATCTCGGGAAGCTCAAGAGGCAGACACTCCTCAGGTATCATGTAAGGCATGCCGTCCTTGTAATACACCGGGAACGGCTCTCCCCAGTAACGCTGACGTGAGAATATGGCATCGCGCAGGCGGTAGTTCACCTTTACGCGTCCGAGGTTGTGCTCGGTGACAAACTTCTTTGTGGCAGCGATAGCCTCCTTTACGCTCAGGCCGTTCAATGAGAAGCCGTTGAGCGACTCCTTGCCTGCCACAGGTGAGTTGCATACGGTGCCTTCCTTGGCATCGAAGCTCTCTTCGCTCACGTCAGCACCCTCGATAAGAGGAATGACAGGCAGGCCGAAATGCTTGGCAAAGGCATAGTCGCGAGAGTCGTGGGCAGGAACAGCCATGATGGCACCCGTACCATATCCTGCAAGAACATATTCGGAAATCCATACCGGTATTTTGTCGCCTGTGAAGGGATTGATGGCATACGAGCCTGAGAAGACACCCGTAACCTTGCGGTCGCTCATGCGGTCGAGCTCGGTACGCTTCTTCACGTATGCAAGGTATTCGTCAACCTCAGCCTTCTGTTCCTCAGTTGTAAGTTTCTGTACCAGCTCGCTCTCGGGAGCAAGGACCATGAATGTCACACCAAATATGGTATCTGCACGTGTGGTAAAGATGGTGAAAGTCTCGTCTGTACCATCTATGCGGAACTGCATCTCCGTACCCTCAGACCGGCCTATCCAGTTGCGCTGTGTCTCTTTGATGGAGTCTGTCCATTCAACAGTCTCCAGACCGTCGAGCAGTCGCTGTGAGTATGCGCTCACACGCAGGCACCATTGTTTCATCTTCTTCTGAACCACAGGGAAGCCGCCACGCTCGCTCACACCATCAACAACCTCGTCGTTGGCAAGCACGGTGCCAAGTCCTGGACACCAGTTAACCATGGTCTCGCCAAGGTAAGCAATACGGTAGTTCATCAACACCTGCTGCTGCTCCTTCTCGCTCATGGCGTTCCATTCCTCAGCTGTGAAGTTCAGTTCCTCGCTCTGAGCCACATGCAGGTCTTTTGATCCATTCTCTGCGAAATAGTTTATCAGTCGCTCTATAGGCTTAGCCTTCTGGCATGATGTGCAATAGTAGGAGTTGAACATCTTCTGGAAAGCCCATTGCGTCCACTTGTAGTATGTCGGGTCGCATGTGCGTACCTCACGGTCCCAGTCGAATGAGAAGCCTATCTTGTCGAGCTGCTCGCGGTAGCGGTTGATGTTTGTGACGGTAGTCTTCTCCGGATGCTGTCCTGTCTGTATGGCATATTGCTCGGCAGGCAGTCCGTAGGCATCGTAGCCCATAGGGTTGAGCACGTTGAAGCCCTGCAGTCTCTTGTAGCGTGCGTATATGTCGCTGGCAATATATCCGAGAGGATGGCCAACGTGCAGTCCTGCTCCCGATGGATAAGGGAACATGTTGAGCACGTAGAATTTCTCCTTGTCCTTGTCCTCTGTCACACGATAGGTCTTGTTCTCCACCCATCGTTTTTGCCATTTCTTCTCAATGTCTCTGAAATTGTATTCCATTTGTACTTATACCTATTTATATATAATGATTTATTTTGCAAAGATAATGTATTTTGATGACATCTCCTATAAAAAAAATACTTTTAGTCTTTATTAGCTTTCTTATATTCCCTATATGGAGTATGCAGGTCGAGATAGTAGAAGTTGTGTTGAATGCGCTTCTCTACGGGCGGTATGGTCATATAGTCTCCATACATGCATTTGAGATAGGTATCATAATTCTTGATACCCATAACGGTATGTCCCTCGAAAGTATAGGGACAGTATTCGTCAACGATATGTTTTGGAAGAATTTTCTTGTACCCGTCGGTATAGCTTGCCGCCAGGTTGCACGTGTTGTAGTCGTAGGCATTCAGCACCTTCCTTATGCTCTTCTGCAGTCCTGCCATGGAGTGTATCTTCCGAACCAGTAATGGAATCCAGCAGCTTGGGCCATGCCCATGGCGGAAAGGATCACGATGGACAAGATACAGGCATTGTTTCAGATAGTGGTATTTTATGCATTGCCAGCGCCGTGCCAAAGCATTGTCTGGGTATGCGTCGTATGGGAATATGTCTATATAGCATCCGCCAAGGTAGTAAAGATGCTTGCGCTCGATGAGCGTTGTGGAGGCATCCTGTATCTTTCCGAATGGAAGTGGGTAGTTTGGGTCATTCTCTGCACATACAAACTCAAACTGCTTGGGCAGCCATTCATGACAGTGGGCAATAAGCTTCTCATAGTCTGGACGTGGCATGGACACATCGAGGTCATCATCCCATGGGATAAATCCTTTGTGGCGTACGGCACCAATCATTGTTCCTCCGCATATGCAATAGCGAAGTCCATGTTCCTTGCATACCTTGTCGAATTCCAATAATATTCCGAGTATTCTCACTTGAAGTTCCCGTATATTGTAGTTAGCCATATATTTATTATTATTAGTTATTTTCTGCAAACTTACACAAAATATATGATATAAACTCCTCATTTAATTAAAAATATCAAAAATTATCTATATATTTGCATCCGAAATGTGAAGATGTGACCACAAATGAAGTTTTCAAGAACACAATACCTGTTGATATCTGCTGTCATAATACTTGTTTGCAGCGTTGCCATGAGCACAACCCTGACGGCTTTTCTTGTGAATACAGATAAGGCGTTGATGCTGACGTTGACGTTCCGTGAGCATACGTCATTTGATATGTTCTGGTACTATTACACCAATCTGTCGTGCTGGATACCCCTCATAACTATTTTACTGTTCACCCTGTGGATATGGCATCCTTCCGACAATCGTCACAGGCTGCTGCTCATGGTGTCTATAGTCTTGCTGATACTTGTTCTTGACCAGACATCATCGGGATTGATAAAACCATTTGTGGAAAGGCTGCGCCCGTCACACGACAGCACTATCTCCGAGTCTCTCAACTATGTAAACGGATATCGTGGTGGCCGTTACGGCTTTGTGTCAGGACATGCCACAAACATCGTGGGCATAGCGACATGGCTCTGCCATATATTCCGCTCAAGGATAGCAAGGGCTGTGTTCATAATATTTGCCGTGACGCTGTGCTATTCAAGAATATATCTTGGTGTGCATTTTCCTGGTGACATCATCTGTGGCTCCATTCTCGGATATACCCTTGCACGTATTGCCATAGCCCTGCTTTCAGGCAGGAACATATTGTTCACTACCGACCGTACTCCATGGATGGTATTGGGCGCATATCTGCTGACGGTAGTGTCGCTGTTGTGCATCAATGGCTACTTGCTCATGACAGAAGCTTGAGAAATGTTCATAGTCTCCATCTCAGTTGTATATCTATGTCGGTTATGGTATTGCTGTTTATGGCCTGCAGTCCTGAGCCTACCACGTCCCTGTCGAAATAATGAGTTGTTCCGGCTTTGGCTATTATCATAAGGTTTTTTCCTATGTCTGCCCTTAGTGACGCCATGGCCCTTAGTCCGTTGCCATGGAGCATGGGGAAGGAAAGCGTATAGAGGGTTGAACGCTCGTAGGCGTATACCCTGGAGTTGTAGTCGTCAGTGTTGAAATATGCCACAGAGGCATACAGTTGCAATGTTTTCGTCCGTATGCCTGCTTGCTGGCTAATCATATATCCCTTGCTCGTTCCATTCTGGTTGTACAGACTTACGTCACATTGCGTTCTTGACAGCCAAAGTTTGTTGCTGTTGGTAATGGCGAGCCTTGCCCTGTGCTGAGTCACTCTGTCAAGACTATGGGTCTCGCTGTTGTCCCTATTCCATGTTTTCAGTCTGTAGCGTGCCGTAATGTCCCATGAGCCTTTAGTCCACGTTGCTGTGTGCTGCATGTCGAAAGTGCGTGAGGTTCCTGTTATGAGATAGCGTGGCCATGGGAAGTAGGCATAGTCCACATAGCTCGACAACGACAGCCGCCGCAGTACCGCCCAGTTCATTCCCACGCATATTCCGCTCTCGTTCTGTACAGATGACCCTTCGCAAAAGCTGGATGACATCAGGGAGTAGTATTTATATGAGTAGAACCTCTGTATGGCCATTACGGAGAGTCTGTTTCCCAGCATCAGGCTTGCGCTGTTGATAGTCGCTATTGCACCACAGTCACCGGTTGCCGTTTCTCCTCTTATGGTCAGCCTTCTGCTCGTATATCCATAATCTATTCCAATATTCCAAAATTGCCTGCCTTGTGGAGTGTAGCGTTTGTACAGCCTTGAAGTGTCAGGTCGCAGCATCTTGTCAAACGTTGTGTAGTAGCCTGTTGCACCAAGATGGAAACCGTTGTTATGGTATCGGACATTTCCTCCAGCAATGGTCTGTGAGGCATTTCTTCTTCTTGACATCTCGCTGATGGTTCTGTGGTAGCCTGTCTTCAGGATTGTTGATATGCTGTTGTCATCATTGTTCAGCGTAGCGTCGATTTTCCTGTACGATACAAATCCCGTCAGGTCAAGATGCCTGACAGCCTCCACCGTTGCCGCCGCACCCTGCATATAGTTGTATTCCTGACGTGAGGAATGGGCGAAAATGCCTTGTGAAGAACGGCCGAGAGAGCTGATGGATGCTTGCTTGCCAAGGGAGAAACTGCTGTTCATCACTATTCCCATACCGAACCTCAGGCGGTAGCGACCCAAGGCAAGTGCCTTGAGCTTGCCGCAGTCGCGCATGAGGAAATATGGTGACACATAGTCGTAGCCCCACTTGTTTTTCCCAGCAAAGAACGGCTCGCCTGCATCCTGCGATGCCATGATGCCTGCCTTTATCCACTTGCCGTATGTGAACTGGGATCTAATCCAATGTTTGTACTGATAACCCAGATAGCCGTTCTTGTCACCCTCCCGCTCGTAAAGCGGTATGTGGGCAGTGGCCATTATCTCATTTCGTCCTTTCCTTATTATGGAGTCGACCGAGGGAAAGCGTTTTCGACTGCTGTTGTCTCCGAAGTAAATACACCGCACAAGCATCTGACGGGTGTTGTAGTCTATGGATGGTATCATCATCAGCTCGGCAGCCGAGCGTATGGCACCGTAGTGGTAAAGATATTCCTGTATGTCCATCACTTGCTGTCCGCTAAGGAATGGCAGCCGCAAGAGGTCGTCTTCACTGGCACTATTGATGTCTATCTTGTTCTCGGCAAGGTCGCTCAGTTCCTCATAAGTTATTGTCCAGTCTTCCGACTCCGCTCCGTCAAGGTCCTCTAATTTCAGGAACGGGTCATCAAGCGTATCATGCGTTCCCTGCGCATACGCCCGTGTGGCAACCATTAACAGTATGATGATGAAAATCGGTGTTTTCATAGCCCATGATAATAATTGTGCTGCAAACATAATATAAAAGAACGAAAAAAACAAGTTATTTTACATTATTATTTTGCTGGTTTTATGAAAAGGTGTAATTTTGCTGTTCAGAATGTCCTATATACGCTTATACATATTATCGTTGCTTACATCTTTGTCTGTTATGGCATCAGCACAGGGGAAGAACAGCATCCGTGTCAATCCTGAGGACAGGAATGTTGACATGGACAACCCTACGTTTGTGCCGATGGTGAGGATGGGAAAGGCTTTTGTAGACAATGACTCCATACAGTATGTTGAGTTGAACAATGTATATGTATACCCTACCCCAACGTTTCAGAATGCCAAACAGCGTGCTGCGTACAACAGGCTTGTATACAATGTCAAGAAAGTGCTGCCCATAGCCAAGGAGGTGAACAAGATTATCATTGAGACATACGAATATCTTGAGACACTGCCTAACAAGAAAGCCAAGGACGAGCATATGAAACTTGTGGAGAATAGCATAAAAAAAGAGTATACGCCAAGAATGAAGAAACTTAGCTACTCGCAGGGAAAACTGCTCATAAAGCTTATATACCGTGAGTGCAACAGCAACTCATATAATCTTATCCAGGCATTCCTGGGTCCCGTGAAGGCAGGATTCTATCAGGCATTTGCATGGTGTTTCGGAGCAAGCCTGAAGAAAGACTATGATGCGCAGGGGGTGGACAGGCTTACGGAAAGAATTGTCCTGCAGGTGGAGTCAGGACAATTATAAGGCGAGTTCCGATAGAACCCGCCTCAGGATATTTTCTATTCTGTAAACAACACCTGTACCATGGTCTGTCCCACGGCCTTCAGAGTGTTTCTGTCTATGTTGTCCATGTTGTCTGCCAAGGTGTGCCATGTAGGCCCGAAGCTGCTCTGCTCGCAGTCAGGGAAATAGGGAATGATGTCTATGCAGGGGATATTGGCATTCTGGTTTACGGGTATATGGTCGTCGGTTATCATTCCTCCCTCCATGTCTGGGAAGAAGCTGCCATAGCCTATCTGTCTTGCAGCCTTCCATACCTTCTTTACTATCTCCGGGGCATACTGCATCGACATGCCCTCTTTGTAGAATTTAGAGCCTATGCCGCCAACCATGTCAAGCAATATGCCATAGCGGGGAGCATAGCCTTCTGGAAGGTTGGTTGAAAAATATTGCGCACCAAGAGCCCATGTATCTCCAGGGTCTTCCTGTTCCGACCATTGTGGTATTCCCCAGTCCTCGGCATCGAAGCATACAAAGTCGACACCTAAAGGCAGTTTGCTGTCCTTTATGATGCGGGCAAGCTCTATCATCACCCCTACCCCACTTGCTGCGTCGTTGGCTGCAATGATGGGCTTCTTCCAGTTTGTGCTGTCGGGGTCGTTGTCAGCCCATGGCCTGCTGTCCCAGTGTGCGCATAGCATGACCCTTGTTGTTGCCTCCGGGTTGTAGCTTGCCATTATGTTGGTGCTTTTCAGTATGGTTCCATCATATCCACGTAAGTCAGCTTTCTGGCTTGTCACCTTGCAACCATACTCCTTAAACTTATCCATTATCCATTGCGCGCACTTCTCGTGTCCCTCGCTGTTCATATAGCGTGGACCGAAGTCACATTGGCTTTGCACGAAGGCATAGGCTGAGTCGGCATTGAAGTCGGGGCCTGCTGGCTGTACGTTCTCCGTCTCTTCCTCTTCTGAATAGCTGTTTGCTGGTGATGGCCACACATTCCATCCTATGATGGAAGCTATGATTAGAGCCAATAATCCATACATATATTTTCTTTTCATCGTTGTTGTATAGTCGTTTATCTCCTATTATCTGTTTCCGGTACTTGTTAGCTTGCTATTGCTGTCCCCTACTCTGAACTTGTGCCATAACTCTCAGCCAATTGCCTCCCCATATCTTTGCTATGTCCTGCTCGTCGTATTTGTTGCGCAACAGTTGCAGGGTGAAGTTGATGAGCTCTGATGAGTCGGCAAGTCCACGTATGCCTCCGTCGCCATCGAAATCGGTTCCTATGCCCACGTGGTCTATTCCCATTATTTCTATTGCATGCTCCAGATGTGCCATAGCATCATAGATGTCGGCCTCGCCCTTCAGCTTGAGAAAACCATTATAAAGAGTTATGTGCGCTACACCTCCTTTGGCAGCGAGAGCACGCAGCTGGTCGTCTGTGAGATTACGCGGATGATCGCAAAGCGCACGGCAGTTGGAGTGGCTGCAAACGATTGGCGTGTCGCTGATGTCCAGCGCATCGTAGAAGCTCTTCTCGGCAGCATGGCTGAGGTCAACCATTATGCCGTTGGCATTCATTTCCCTTATCACTTTCTCTCCAAACGACGATACACCGTTATGGGTATTGCATCCTCTTGCCGAGTCACAGATATCGTTGTCGCCGTTGTGACAAAGCGTTATATAGACCACACCCCGCTGTGCGAAATGCTTGACGTTGGCCAAATGTCCCTCCAGTGCCAGACCATTCTCTATTCCGAGCATTATGGACTTGCGTCCCTTGCGCTTGTCACCATACAGGTCGGCTGGTGTGCGCGCTATGCTCAGGTAGCGGCTGTTGTTGTTGACGATGGTCTCTATCTTGTCGAATATAAGGTCGGCGTATGCGGCAGGACCTGTAACGTCGAAGGCAACCTTGCTGCTGAAAGTCTCGCCAATCTTCGGCTGTGGAAGATATGCAACCATAGTGACGGCATCAAGCCTTCCCTCCGTCATTTTGTGCAGGTCTACGAGTATGCGTGGATCACGCTGGTCGAAGGTGATTCTCTGTGGAAAGAACATTGGGGTATCGCAATGTGTGTCGAGGGTGAGTATACGGTCGTGAAGCCTTTTGGCAACAGAGAAGTTGGTGGCTTCCCTGACTATCCATTTGAATATTGGCAGTCCGTCCTCACCAAGACATTCCGGATGCCATTGTACTCCGAGTATGCTTTTATGACAGCTGCTCTGAAGAGCCTCCGCTACCCCATCGGCAGCCCTTGCCGTTATGGTGAGCATTGTGCCGCCATCGGCAACGGCCTGATGATGGAATGAGTTTACGAAGATTTTCTCCTTGCCATAGATGGAGCGTATAATGGAACCTTCGTCGAGGATTACCGAGTGTGTACACTCTTCGCGTGCGGCATCCTGGCTATGCCTGATTGGTTTGCTGACATTCTCTCCTATGTCCTGCATCACCTTTCCGCCAAGAGCCATGGCGAGGGTCTGCATGCCACGGCAGATGCCGAGCATGGGTATTTGCCGGTCGTATGCCAGTCGTGTGAGCAGCAACTCCGGCAAGTCCCGTTCTGCGTTTATACCATGCAGATGTTCAGAAGGTTCCTCGCCAGCCCAAAGAGGATTGTAGTCTGCGCCACCTGTGAGGATAATTCCGTCGAGACTGTCGAGAGTGTTAATGATGACATGTTTGTCGGCAACAGGCGGAATGATGATAGGCACGCCTCCGGCCCTTACTACCTGACGGTAATAAAAGTCGCGCAACGAGGCATCTGGTGAGGTATAATTGGCTGTAAGGCCAATCACCGGTCGGTGATTAGCCTGTGGGAATGTCGCATAGATATTGTCAAGATGCGACGATAAATCGAAATCCTGCATTGTATATGCTCTTGAGCTTACTATGCTAAAGTTGTTCTTCCAAGTGTACTGGTATCTCTCGCTTGATGCTCTGCTCGAGTGAGATAAGAGTCTCTGTAGACACCACTCCTGGTATGCCCTGCATCTTGTTGTTGAGCAAGTCCATAAGCTGCTCGTTGTCGCGTGCATAGAGCTTTACAAGCATGGTGTATGGGCCGGTAGTGAAATGACATTCCACAATCTCTGGAATGTTTAGCAACCTCTGAACGACATCCTTGTACATGGAGCCCCTCTCAAGGTTAAGCCCTACGTATGTGCAGGTGCTGTAGCCAAGACATTTAGGATTAACGTCGAAGCCGCTACCTGTAATGATGCCATTTTCTATGAGGTGCTGTACTCTCTGATGGATGGCAGCCCTTGATACTCCACATTCAGCAGCCACGTCCTTGAAAGGTATCCTGGCGTTCTTTGAGAGAATGCTCAGAATCTTACGATCGAGATTATCAATCTTTTCCATTTTGTCAATTGTTAATATCAAATAGTTTATATTATTGAGCAAAAATAGTAATTTTTATTTTATCAGGCAACATTTTGCGCAAAAATATTTTGTTTGCCTCGCATTTTGACAGTCATATGTGGCTTTTTGAACACATGAATCACCCTTTTTGAGACAATGAGTCGCAATGATACTTATATCCTGAATATGACAGATGATTTCAGTGCCAGTTTTGCCCATCTCAGACGCAAAGCTTTGCAACCGTCCACGCAAAGCTTTGCATGTGCTCCCGCAAAGCTTTGCATGTGCCTACGCAAAGCTTTGCATCAGCTCCCGCAAACGTTTGCTTATCTAATCATATATATATAAGCAGGCTGAACCAGTGGTCATTGACCGTAGGTTCAGCCTGCAAGTGGTATTTACATCCGTATATGTTACGGTGTGTGTATTTTCATCCTGCTTATTTCTTGGCAGTCTTTTTCTTGGCTGTAGCAGCTGTTTTTGGTTTGGCGGCAGTCTTTGCCTCTGGCTTTGTTTCTGTTTCCGCCTTTGTTGCGGCAGGTTTCTCTATACCCTTAAGCTCAACTGTGAAGATGAGTGTGGAATATGGCTTAATCTGACCAGCCTGACGTTGTCCGTAAGCAAGGTCTTGTGGAATGTATATCTCCCACTTGCTACCTACAGGCATGCGTGTGAGAGCTTCTGTCCATCCCTTGATGACCTGGTTACAAGCAAACGTATCGCTCTTCTTGCCCTGATGGCGTGATGTGGCATCGAAGACGGTGCCGTCAATCATCTTGCCTTCATATACAACTTCTACGCGGTCGGTAGCTACAGGAGTCTCTCCCTGTCCAGCTGTGATGACCTTATACTGCAGTCCACTTGGCAAAGTGTTCACTCCGGGCTTCTTGGCGTTCTCTACCAGCCAGTCGGCATTCTCCTTCTTGTATGCCTCTGTCTTCTTGGTCTGGTATGCCTCTACCCTATCGCGGAACATCTTCTCGGCTGCAGAGTCTGTATATACGCTGTTGTCCTTGTTGAGCGATGCTATAAATCCTGCATGGAATAACTTTGTTGTCACGGAGTCGCTGCTGCCTTCGAGCTGTGACCTCATCTGTGGCAGAATACCGTCAACAACCTGCTTGGCGATGGTAGCACCAGCGTTGTAGGCTACAAACTGTGGGTCGTTGGCCTTGCTGATGGCATCCTCGTAGCCTTTGATGAAGTCGGCCATGAAGACGGTGTCTACGTTCATGCGGCCTGTAAGATAAGGCATCAGTCCCTGTGTAGCGGCCTTGCCGGCCATGTAGCTTACAGAGTCGCTTGATGTCACGATGGTGAGCTGCTCTACGGGAGCAGCCTCCTTTGACTTCTTCTTGTCCTTCTTGCCGGCAAAGGCCATGTTGGCCGAACCAGCCAGAAGGATAAGTGATAATAATACAGTCTTGTTCATTTTTAAATTTTTATTTTCCTACAGAAATAAGTTCTATCTTGAAGATAAGAGTAGAGAACGGCTTGATATCGCCAGCCTGACGCTCGCCGTAGCCCAGTTCCTGAGGAATGTATACCTCCCATACACTACCGGCAGGCATGTGTGTAAGTGCCTCTGTCCAGCCAGGGATGAACTGCTTAGGACGTATTTCTACAGGCTGTCCGTTCTTATAAGAGCTTTCGAATACCTTTCCGTCTATGGTGCGGCCCTCGTAGTGAACCTTTACCATGCTGGTGTCAGCAGGAATGACTCCGTTGCCCTCCTTTATGACCTTGTACTGCAGTCCGCTTGGCAAGGTAACCACACCTGCCTTCTTCTTGTTCTCAGCCAGCCACTTCTCGCCAGCCTTCTTGTTTGGTCCGTACTCCTTCTCCATGGTGACAGCCTTGATCTTTCTCATCTTTGCCTGTGCTGTCATCTGAGCCTCGTCAACAGTCATAATGCCCTTCTTGCCAGCAGCGCCTGTTACGAAACCTGCGAGGAGGTTCTTCAGAGAGATGGTCTTGGTAGAGTCTGTGCCGAACACCTCGTGGTTTACACCCTTAACGAGCTGGTTGGCGAGCTGCTGACCAATCTGCAGACCTGTGTAGTAAGCGGATTTCTTCTTGTCGTCACCAGCGTTGACACCTTCGTTGATACCCTTGATGAACTCGTCGATGTATACGGTATCAATAACCTGTCCCTGCTCTATAGCCTGACGGATATACTGAGACTGTACGAGACCAATGGCGTAGCTCATTGAGTCTACATCGTTCTTCATGTCTGCCTTGGGTGTAGAGTTGCCGCAAGAAGTGAGCGTTGCGGCTGCAATAGCCAAAGAGGCTACAAATGTAAGTTTTTTCATCTTGTTTATTTGTTTTGTTGTTTTTTGCTTTTTTGTTGAGGTATGGTGGTGTAGGTGATTTTGCGTTCAACCTTAACAGACGCTTTATTTCACCTCAATAAGCTCTACGTCGAATATCAGGGTAGCGTATGGAGGAATATCCTGACCAGCGCCACGTGTGCCGTATGCGAGATTGAATGGGATGAAGAAACGATACTTTGCGCCTTCCTTCATCAGCTGCAGACCTTCGGTCCATCCTGCTATCACACCATTGAGCGGGAATGTAGCAGGTTCGCCGCGGCGGTATGAGCTGTCGAAAACCTTTCCGTTGATAAGTGTACCCTCATAGTGGCACTTTACCTGGTCGGTAGCCTTCGGGCTCTTGCCGTTTCCTTCCTGCAGCACCTGATATTGCAGTCCGCTTGGCAGGGTTACTATGCCTTCCTTCTTGGCGTTTTCGGCAAGGAAAGCCTCTCCCTCA
>SAMEA3663036__coassemble_137_pt1 | contig 35452 bp, 31 predicted proteins | sample SAMEA3663036__metabat2_high_PE_031 | metagenome-assembled genome bin SAMEA3663036 (sample SAMEA3663036) | pig gut metagenome | biome: pig gut; feature: pig-associated habitat; material: faeces | place: France | collected 2012
GTACATCGGAATGTGCGCCTTGGCTTGGAGTTCGGCAAATTCGAGGTAGAGGTTGACGATTCGGTTCAACGTATCGACTTCGTCTGCACTGAGGTAGTTCTTGGCTATTTCAGCATCCGTGCGTCGAGGCAGAGGTCCTGTCCATGAGGTGAGCCCCATGAAGTCCTTCTCGGCATCGGCGCGCTCGTAGATGACCTCTGCTGCCGTGTGACCGTGGGCAGAGAAGTGCATCTTGTTCTGTACAGTCTTGAAGAATAGCTGGGTGGTCTCAACGCGAGGGTCGTAGTCGATGCTGGTGGCATAGATGGCGAGCACCTTGCGGTAGAAGATTTTCTCGCTACTGCGGATGTCACGAATGCGTTCGAGCAACTCGTCGAAATAGTTGCCACCGCCTGCACGTTTCAGCAGTTCATCGTTCAGCACAAATCCCTTCTTGAGGTATTCCTTCAGCACGGCTGTTGCCCACATGCGAAACTGCACGCCTCGGTGGGAGTGGACACGATAGCCGACAGAGATGATCATGTCGAGGTTGTAGAAATCCAGCTCGTCATCGACCATGCCGCGGATGCCTCGGTTTACGACGCATGCAAATTTTGCACACGTCGTGTCTTTGCTTAGTTCACCGTCGTCGTAAATACGTTTGATGTGACGACTGATGGTCGAACGATTGCGCTGAAAGAGTTCAGCCATTTGGTCGATAGTCAGCCACACCGTTTCGTCTTGAAGCTGCACCTCAAGTTTCGTCTGTCCGTCCTCTGTCTGAAAGAGTACTATCTGTCCTTTATCCTCGTTGTTCATACTCTATTTATCGTTAGCAACCTTTGTGTTTTCTATTTTTACTTCCTTATTTTTCCCCAACCACCACTCTTTGTCGTAGGTGTTACCGTTAGCATCCTCCCATGAGGTAGTACCATTGCGTGAGCTACCACAACAGAAGATGGCAAGAGCAGAAGGAGAACTCAATTCAGGAACCTCTATGTCTTTAAGCAATAAAACTGTTTCGCCTTGTTCTTTGCAAATCTCAGGGTCAGAAAAATACACCTTTCTGAGTTGAATGTGACCTTGTAAACAACTCTTGCTATGGGCTGCTTTAATTGTACTACCAGCCTTGAGAATATAACGCTGGCTCTTTCTGTAGAAATGCAACGTCGCAACGGCTTTGATTTTTGATTGCTTTAATGTAAAGATAATTGGTTTCTCTGAGCCTAACGTCAATGGCATTGGAACCCCACCAATGCCAACGGGTTCATCATGAGTTTCTGCGACAAAAGTTGAGGCAGACAATTCTTCTTCTCCACTTTCATTCATAATTTTCAATGAAAGTCCAGCAAATATCTCGTCAAGTTCTTCATTTGTGAAGTTCATCTTAGTGTCTTCAAGTAACGACGTTTTAAACACATTAATGATAAAAGCCGAACCGTCTTTGCTGGTGAGACGTTCGCTAATTTGCTTGAGTGTTTCCTTTTTCTGACGTTCAAGGAGTTGTTGCTCACAAAAGGTGATTGCCTTCTCAATGGTGAAGTTCTGCTTACAGAGCAGATTCACAAACATTCCTCCTTGGACAGAATTCTTTTCAATGGCGAATTCGAATACAGATATTGGATCAGAGGAATCGTCTTTGTCATAGAATAACTCTATTTTCTCACCGATGTATAAACCAAGTGGAAGTTTTGCAAGACGCATGTAGGAAAATAGTTGGACCAAATCTTCTTTAGTCTGCTTATGTTTTGGCTCTTTGACTTCGACAACCCATTGAGGCTCACCATCCTTTTCGATAAGTACATCCGCCTCCACATAGGAATGTCCAGAAGGGAACCTCTTTTTGTGATGGATTTCCTTCTTTGCTTTTGACCATCCCATGTAGCCAATGGTAACCTCTACCATCTTGTGGTAGTCTTTTTCCGGAACCTCTTTGATGATGCATTCATTGAGTTCCAACCAGATGTCATTCCATTTATCTATCATATTAGTTCCTTTCAGTTATACCATTTAGGTTTGCAAGTATTGTAGATTGATTATCTTGTTCAAAGATGCACTCACAACAAATCTGTTGCCAATTTCCATCAATCGTTTTTATTGGAGTTCGACCATTGCTGGCATCTTTCAAAGTAAAGCCGTAACCACAAATGTAGTCTTCAATCTCTTCGTCATTGTAATCATTTAGATCAATTATGCCACATACAGCGCCACCTCTACCATGAATAGCATTTCTGACATGGATGCCGTTCAACGAGGTAGCTCCATCGTAGGCCTCGCAGAATTTCTCTGGCGAACCATTATACAAGTTGTATAGTTTTGGATGTGTCACCTGAACGAATTCCCATGTTGATTCATTAATTTGTTTCCCGAACTGTAATTCATCAGGATCACAACAAATCATTGAAGAAAAATCCCATCTTGGAAGAGATGATTTAGAAGCTATATTTTGTGAATAATTTCTCATAGTTATGCAGCTGTTTCTAATGTGTTATCCCATGAACCGCAAGCAATATCAGCACATTTAAGGCTTAGAATCTGTTTGTCTGCCAGATGTGCGAGATTATCATTCATCGTCTGACGAAGAATCTCACGTACAATGAAGTTTGGAGTGGTTACGATGTCTCTATCCTCATTCTCGGGTTTATTGATAATACTCAATTTACCATCAACTACAGCAAGTCTCTGTGACAGAAAAATCTCGTATATCTTGCCGAGTATGTCGGACGAAAGAACCGCAAACGAATAAGGACTTTGAGGGAAATAGAGTTCACAAATGATTGACCAGAACGAAGAACTTACATTGCCAATGATTTCTGCAGATAGTTTTTCCTCGAAAAGACCTGAATTGTAGCGAGAGTCAGCAGCCTTGAACTTTGCAATCAGTTCCTGATAGCTGTTGTGGTCAGCAATCTGCAATAAGCTTTGGTACGTTTCAATGTTTCTGTCTTCGCATACACGAAGGAAAAGGATCTTGTTGATGTAGCTCTGAACCACATCACCAAGTTCCTCCATTTCGATTTCTGGGTTACAGTTCAGAATCTCTTTTCCGAGCATCAAACGCCAATTATTAATCTGCTGTAAGAAGAGCTCATCAACCGATTTGTGATTCACGTTTGCTTCAATCTCACTCCACACCTCATCAAAGTGACCAGAATACACAGATTCCTTGCCGAGGTACTCCAAAAGTTCCTCAGCTGCATCTTCGTAATCGGTGTATTTGTATTCGCGGACAATAGCCTTGACACGAGTGTCGTTCTGTTCTACTGGATAAGAAGTGTCATAAATATAAAGGTGCTCAAAGTTGCTTAATACGCTTATCTTCAAACCTGCAGTAAAACCATAACGACGAACTTGCTTCGCAGGATCATCTTCACGCTCAATATGGACGCATGGTTTTTTCGCTTCAAGGAAGAACTTACGCTCGCCAAAAAGGCGGAAAGTGTAGTCAGGTTTCTTCGTATGGGAAGCTGCATTTGCTTTCAGAGGTTCCTCCAGCAACACTTCACGCTCATTGGTATTCTTGCCCGCAGTATTGCGAATGTCCCAACCAAGAATCTCGAACAATGGATCAAGGAACTCGTTGCGCACCTGAGTTTCATTGAAACGAGCAGTGCGATAAACGTCCTTGCCTTGCTCGTATTTATGGACTAGGGCATGTATTTTGTTTTTTATTTCTGTTATCATAAAGTTCTTATTTTTATCGACGTGTGCAAAATTTGCATGTATCGTGTCTATTCGTGGATTTCTCCCTTCCACCATTCCGAAGGGTAGGTTTTCCCATCTTGATCTTTCCATGCTTCGGTACCTGCGCACGACGATCCACAGCAGAATCTACCAGCAGCAGACGGAGATGATGCTTCTGTTGGCATTTCAACATCCTGCAACGAGTCAAATCAATGTTGCCTATTGGGTGTACTGTCATGTTTGATAGTGATATACTTCCATTATGCCAACACACCTTTCTCCCTCATGTATTCGGTGAGGTCTTTCATAAGATACTCCTTGCTAAAGGTGTGGAGCACATTGTAGCTTGGAACGATGTAGCCATTCAGTATGCCCGACTGCGTAAGGCGACGATTTACCTCAGCGGCACTCAGGTTCAATCGGCGTGAGAGATTGCCGATGCAGTATTTTGCGAAATCTATGTTATTGTAGTTCATATCTGTAACTTTTCGATTTAATCTTCTGAAGTTTCCTTGATTATTGGGTCAGAAGCTGCCTCAATGCGTACAAGGTCGTTAAGATCAACTTTCTATCCATTGCGACACATTATTTTTAATAATGTGCAAATTTAATACTTTTTTCGAGAAAATTGAGAATTACGCAATAAAAATGTCATTTGTCTGTTGACTTCTGTTGAATGAGGCATAAATAAGGTGTTTTTCTGCCGTCTTATTGAGTTCTGTTCCTTGCAGAAACCAACTGAATTGATTCGGAAGGCTCGGCTTTCACTCACTAATGGTAATTTTTAGAGCTCACCTTTATTTAATAATGTGTGATTGCAACAGATTGTTGTCTAATAGACATTTGCAAACTCTATGTGGCAAATATCTTTTGCGTGGACTGTTTTTTAAGTTCTTTAACCTAAAAAGAATTAGAGAATGATATTTTTGTCATTGTAAAAGTCGGGAAAGTCTATATTTTTTGCTATCTTTGCGCCCGAAAACAGATAGCGGCTGACTATCTGTGACGACGGATATATTTACAACTTAAATACATTTATAGAAAATGGCAAAGTTAGATTTGACAAAGTATGGCATTACCGGCGCTACGGTAATCGCTCACAATCCTTCTTACGAGCAGCTGTTCGAGGAGGAGACAAAGGCAGGACTTGAAGGTTTCGAGGTTGGTCAGCAGACCGAGCTTGGCGCAGTCAACGTAATGACTGGTATCTACACCGGACGTTCTCCTAAGGACAAGTACATCGTAATGGACGAGAACTCAAAGGACACTGTATGGTGGACATCTGATGAATATAAGAACGACAACCACCCAATGTCTGAGGAGGTTTGGGCAAAGGTTAAGGAGATTGCAAAGAACGAGCTTTCAAACAAGAACCTCTATGTAGTAGATGGTTTCTGCGGTGCCAACAAGGACACCCGTATGGCTGTACGCTTCATCGTTGAGGTAGCTTGGCAGGCTCACTTTGTAACAAACATGTTCATCCGTCCTACTGCTGAGGAGCTTGAGGCCTTCGAGCCAGACTTCGTTGTTTACAACGCTTCAAAGGCTGTTGTTGCTAACTACAAGGAGCTGGGTCTTAACTCAGAGACTTGCGTAGCCTTCAACACCACAAGCCGCGAGCAGGTAATCATCAACACATGGTATGGCGGTGAGATGAAGAAGGGTATGTTCTCAATGATGAACTACTATCTGCCGCTGAAGGGCATCGCTTCCATGCACTGCTCTGCAAACTGCGACATGAACGGTGAGAACACCGCTATCTTCTTCGGTCTCTCTGGTACAGGTAAGACCACCCTCTCTACAGACCCGAAGCGTAAGCTTATCGGTGATGACGAGCACGGATGGGATGACAATGGTGTATTCAACTTCGAAGGTGGTTGCTACGCTAAGGTTATCAACTTGGACAAGGAGTCTGAGCCAGACATCTACAACGCTATCAAGCGCAACGCTCTCTTGGAGAACGTAACTGTAGCTGCTGATGGTAAGATTGACTTCGCTGATAAGAGCGTAACTGAGAACACTCGTGTTTCTTACCCAATCTTCCACATCAATAACATCCAGCCCGGTTCTTCTGCTCCAGCAGCAAAGCAGGTTATCTTCCTGTCTGCAGACGCCTTCGGCGTACTGCCTCCAGTATCTATCCTGACACCAGAGCAGACCAAGTACTACTTCCTCTCTGGCTTCACGGCTAAGTTGGCTGGTACAGAGCGCGGCATCACAGAGCCTACTCCTACCTTCTCTGCTTGCTTCGGCCAGGCATTCCTCGAGCTGCACCCAACAAAGTATGCTGAGGAGCTGGTTAAGAAGATGGAAGCCAACAACGCTAAGGCTTACCTCGTAAACACTGGTTGGAACGGTACTGGCAAGCGTATCTCTATCAAGGATACACGTGGTATCATCGACGCCATCCTGAGCGGTGACATCGACAAGGCTCCAACAAAGCAGATTCCTCTGTTCGACTTCACTGTTCCTACAGAGTTGCCAGGTGTTGACACCAACATCCTCGACCCACGCGACACATACGACTGCGCTTGCAAGTGGGAAGAGAAGGCTAAGGACCTTGCTGCACGCTTCATCAAGAACTTCGGCAAGTACACCACCAATGAGGCTGGTAAGGCTCTCGTTGCTGCTGGTCCACAGCTCTAATCCGTTTCTTCAAAGCAGTCGTGCCTGCACGGCCGCATGAGATAACATCCAAGAAAGAAGGCGTTCCATCGATAGGAACGCCTTCTTTTTTTATCTGTGCCAAGAAAATGCCGAACTGGAAATATTAATCTTTCAGGGAGGGTTCTATTGTTGCGGTACAGAAATCGTCAGTCCTATTCTGATAAGAGAAAAGGGAGGACAGACTCATCATACGGGTCATTGTAGCCCTCAGGAAATTTCTGCAGAACCGCTTGTCTTGTTCGCGAAGCAGTCGTTATGAGAGGATTATAGATGGATGCTCCCCTCTGGAGGATGATGCCGTTGATATATGTCAACAAATAAGGGGACTGTAGCAAAAAAAGTATTTTGAGATTACACAGTGAAAGAAAAATCGCTAACTTTGCATCGTGTTCGTGAGAATACATCACTATAAAGTTTCATTAGGTTAGTAGTTTGATAGATTTTTTTAAGGTAAAGATTATGTTATTAGTTTTAGAAACAACTGCGATGTAGTGTAGGTCATGTCTATGATCGTGTCGGGCGGAAGCCTGACGGCATGCATCGGTTAACATTATTCTTTGGAGAGGTTGAAGCTCGTGGTGAGTATCAACCTTTTTTTTGTGGCTTGCACAGCTCTTCTTCTAAAAGAACTTAAAAAAACACCTCTATACCAATTTTTTACATAATAAACTATTAAAAAGGATGCTTATTTGCAGAATTCTGAGTAAATTTGTACCCAAAAACAATTTTTATAGCATAATGTTCAAGAAAATATTACCTATTTTCATGGTCTGTGCCATTGCCTTGTGTATGGCCTCATGCCTTGAAGATGATGAACAGGAGATAATATATTACGAAGATACTGCCGTTACCAGTTTTTCTCTTGGTAACCTGAACAAGTATGTCACCGTGAAGTCTTCGACCGGCGAGGACAGCATTGTGAAATTGACCACGGACTGTAGAAGCTATGGTTTCCGTATTGACAACATGAGCCGTCCCTGCATGATATACAACCCGGATTCTTTGCCATTGGGTATTGATCCGTCGAAAGTGCTTTGTACGGTGAATACCAAGAACTCTGGCGTGGCAGTATGGAAATACACTGATGCGAATGGCAAGGACAGCCTTGCCTTTTATTCAGCACAGGACTCCGTAGATCTCTCCGAGCCACGTGAGCTGAGGGTTTACAATACGATGCTTACAGCCTATCGTGCATATACCGTTACCTTGAATGTCCACAAGGAGGTTGCTGACTCCTTTGTGTGGAAGAGCTTTGGTGCGGATGCCACACTAAGCAGCCTTAAGGCCATGCGCAGCGTTTGTGCAGGCGGCTCCGTCTATCTCTTTGGCTTCGATGGCGCGTCAACCCGTCTATATATGGGCGATGTCACCTCATTTGCTGGATTCGGACAGACGGGCGTGGTTCTTGGAGCTGATGCCTATAGCAATGTTGCCATGCTGGACGGTGAGGTATATGTTCTTGATGGCACTGAACTGAAGACCGTTACAGAAGGTGTTGTAAGTGTGATAAGCGGCAATGCGGACATATCCCGTCTCGTTGGAGCAGGTGGTACACGCCTGTATGCTTATGATGCCAATGGACTCATGGTCTCCTCCATAGATGGCGGAAGTACATGGAAAGCCTGTGGCATGGATGCTCCTGCTTCTCTGCTGCCAGTGGACAATATAAATATGGTGGCGTTGAAGTCGAAGACAAACGATGATACCTATCAGGTGATGATGGTCGGCAATGGTACTGATACCAGTAAGACAAGCATCTGGAGCAAGGTGGAGGAAGCCCCTGGAGCAGTAGAGGATCAGCCATGGAGCATATTCTCTCTGGGCGAGGACAACCACTATCTGTTGCCAGCCCTTGCAGCACTGCATGTGATACCATATAATAATGGTGCGCTTGCCATTGGTGGCAAGGCTCTTGACGGAAGTCCATCAAAACCCTTCTCGCAGTTCTATGCAAGCAGGGATGGTGGACTGACATGGCATGCCGACTCCACATATACCTTGCCAGAGGATTTTTCCTCTGTCTCCGACTGCTTTACCATGGCTGTTGACAGCAACAACTTCATTTGGTTGGTATGCGGCGGCACAGGACAGGTGTGGCGTGGAAGGCTCAATGCCCTTGGCTGGGCAACTGATGACAAGAAAATCATCGCAGAATGAGCAGAGCCGGTCTTGTCATAGCGTTCCTTCTTGCCGTCCTGTCGGTAAAAGCCCAGGATGACCCTGAGTACAGGATGGAGATGGGTGCAGGCGTTGGTCTCGTCACATACGAGGGCGACTTCAACGGCAACCTGTTCAAGGAGAGCCAGCCTATGGCAACCGTGATGCTCCGACGCATCCTCTCACCATGGATGGGGTTGAGGCTCAACGCCTCGTTTGGTAAAATCAAAGGCTCGTCGGCAAATGTGGAGACGAAATATCCTGAGTATCTTTCAGAGCCATATAACTTCGACCGCAGTCTGTATGACATATGCCTGACATACGAATACAACTTCCTTCCCTATGGCACGGGACGCGACTATCGTGGAGCGAAGCCTCTCGTACCGTTTGTCTTCATAGGACTTGGGGCGAGCGTAGCCTCGGGAGGAGACAGCAAGACTGCCGCGAGCGTGAACATGCCAATAGGATTGGGACTGAAATACAAGGTTGGTAAAAGAGTCAATCTGGGATTAGAGTGGGCTATGCACTTCTCGCAGAGCGATGAGCTGGATGGGTTTAAGGACCCATACGGCATCAAAAGCTCTGGACTCTTCAAGAATACTGACTGCTATTCGGTACTACAGCTGTCGCTGACATACAGCTTCATGCCAAAATGTGTAACTTGCAACAAGGATTATTGATGAATAACGTGGAAATAGATATGAACAACGTGCCTCAGCATATTGCCATCATCATGGATGGCAACGGGCGCTGGGCTACCGAACGTGGAAAGGAGAGAAGCTTCGGTCATCAGGCAGGTGTGGACACCGTCAGGAGGATAACGTCTGAGTGTACCAGGCTGGGGGTTAAATACCTTACCCTCTACACTTTCTCAACAGAAAACTGGAACCGGCCTGCCGACGAGGTCGCAGCACTTATGGGGCTTGTCCTCACATCACTCGAAGACGAGATATTCATGAAGAACAACGTGCGCTTCAGAGTAATAGGTGATATAGGACGGCTGCCTGCCCCTGTAAGGGAGAAGCTTCAGCAGACCATGGACAATACTGCCGGGAACAGCGCCATGACAATGGTTGTTGCCCTGAGCTATTCATCAAGATGGGAGATAACAGAGGCTGTAAGAACCATATCCCGCAAAGTTGCCGAGGGTACACTTCAGGTTGACTCTATAAGCGAGGAAGACGTAGCACGCCATCTGACTACCAACTTCATGCCCGACCCCGACCTGCTCATACGTACTGGCGGCGAGCTGAGGGTCAGCAACTACCTGCTTTGGCAGATAGCCTACTCGGAACTCTATTTCTGTGACACATATTGGCCAGACTTCTGTGAGGCCGACCTGCAGAAGGCTATTGCCAGCTACCAAGGCAGACAGAGGAGGTTTGGCAAGACGGAAGAACAGGTGGAGAACGACAACAACACTCCTGTAACAAAGTGAGCGGTAACACATTGAGCCGCAAACCAAAAGGAATAAGAAGAAATCTAACAGAGACAATGAACAAGATAAAAAAGCTGCTGGCTACATCCCTCGCTCTGCTTGCATGCAGCGTGACCGTAGTTGCACAGGACAAGATAGTTCACCCCGACATATCCTATGCCGGAACACCACGTGAGCTTATTCTCGGAGGCATGAGCGTGTCTGGTATCGAGGGATATGAGGACTACATGCTCACCAGTATCTCGGGACTGCAGGTGGGACAGAAGGTTTCTGTCCCAGGAAACGAAATCACTGATGCCGTGAAGAGGTATTGGCGGCATGGTCTGTTCTCCTTCGTGCAGATATCTGCCGACTCCATAGTGGGCAACAAGGTGTATCTGCACATAAAGCTTTCCGCACATCCGAGAGTATCAGCAATCAACTATATCGGTCTTAAGAAAAGTGAGCGTGAGGACATGGAGGAGAAGCTCGGTCTGCTCCGCGGCTCGCAGATACATCCTGATGTTATCAACCGTGCACAGATACTTGCCAAGAAGTATTTCGATGAGAAGGGCTTCAAGAATGCCGATGTCGACATACAGCAGCGTACTGACCTGACGGAGAAGAACCATGTGATACTGGATGTCATCATCGACAAGAAAGAGAAGATGAAGGTCAGAAATATCATCATCGAGGGCAACGAGCAGCTAAAGACAGGCAAGATAAAAGGTGGACTCTTCAGGAAGGGTGCCTTTGCCAAGACCCATGAGGCCGGCAAGCTATCTACATTCCTGAAGTCCAAGAAGTTCACGCCAACCAGATGGAAGGAGGACAAGGAAAAACTGCTTGATAAATATAACGAGCTTGGCTACCGTGACGCTTATATCGTTGAGGACAGCGTCTGGAACAACGACCCGAAGCATGTTAATATATATATTAAGGTGGACGAGGGTAAGAAGTACCACCTGAGAAACATCACATGGGTAGGTAATACAGTCTATAATACCGACCAGCTGGCCCGCCTCTTCGGCATGGTAGAGGGTGATGTCTACAACCAGAAACTCATGAACAAGCGACTCATGGATGATGAGGATGCTGTTGGCAACCTTTATTATAACAACGGATATGTGTTCTCACGCATTGAGCCTACTGAGGTGAACATTATCGGTGACTCCATAGACCTTGAGATGAGGGTAACGGAAGGCCCGCAGGCCCACCTCAACCATGTGCGCATCAATGGTAATGACCGACTCTACGAGAATGTTGTCAGACGAGAGCTTAGAACAAAGCCTGGTGACCTGTTCTCGAAAGATGCCTTGATGCGTTCGGCACGTGAGCTTGCATCCATGGGACATTTCGACCCGGAGAAAGTTGTGCCAGACGTTAAGCCTGACCCGGAGAGTGGTACCGTAGATGTAAACTGGAACCTGGAGCAGAAATCGAATGACCAGATTGAGTTCTCACTCGGATGGGGACAGACGGGCGTTATCGGCCGTGTAGGACTAAAGCTGAACAACTTCTCCATGGCCAACCTGTTCAATAAGAACAAGGAGCACCGTGGCATCATGCCTATCGGAGACGGAGAGACCCTGAGCATCGGTGCCCAGACCAATGGCTCATACTATCAGTCGTATAATATCGGCTACTCCACCAACTGGTTTGGTGGCAAGCGCCCAATACAGTTCAGTGTCGGAGCTTATTTCTCTAAGCAGACCGACGTGTCGAGCAACTACTATAACTCGGCTTACATGAACAACTACTACAACTATTTGTATGGTTACAACAGCTACGGCTACAACTATAGCAACTACGAGAACTACTATGACCCAGACAAGTATGTCAAGCTTTTGGGTATCAGTCTCGGATGGGGTAAGCGCCTGCGCTGGCCAGACGACTATTTCACGCTTAATGTCGAGTTGGCATTCCAGAGGTACATGTTGAAGAATTGGCGTTATTTCCTCATCACTAACGGAAACTCCAACAACCTGAACCTCAGCATCGCACTCAACCGTGTGTCTACAGACAACCAGCTGTTCCCACGCCGCGGTTCAGAATTCACGGCCTCAGTCACCATTACTCCACCTTGGAGCTTGTGGGACGGCAAGGACTACAAAAACCTTGCTACCAACACTGCATCGCCAACTTATGTTGATGAGCAGCAGGAGAAATACCGCTGGATAGAATACCACAAGTGGAAGTTCAAGTCGAAGACATATACTGCACTGACCAGCGGCCAGAAGTGCTTCGTCCTTATGACCCGTGTTGAGCTTGGAATCCTTGGCTCGTACAACAAGTACAAGAAGAGCCCATTCGAGACCTATTATATGGGTGGTGATGGTATGAGCGGCTATTCCACTGGTTATGCTGAGGAGACCATCGGACTGCGTGGTTATGAGAACGGCTCACTCACCCCGTACTACCAGGAGGGTTATGCATACGACCGGTTCTCTATGGAGCTACGCTATCCGCTGATGCTTGGCAATACGACTATCTATGGACTGACATTTGTTGAGGCCGGTAACGCATGGAACGATACCAAGGATTTCAATCCTTTCGACATGAAGCGCTCAGCAGGTATAGGTGTCCGCATCTTCCTCCCGATGGTTGGTCTGATGGGTATAGACTGGGCATACGGTTTCGACAAGGTATATGGAGTAAAGGGCGGAAGCCAATTCCATTTCATACTTGGACAGGAGTTCTAAGTGAAGAGTGAAGAATGATGAATCATATAGTCTGTTACATATAAAAAATACAGATATGAAGAAGATATTATTAATGATTGTAGTGGCAATGACAGCCGTGGCTGCGAATGCCCAGAAGTTTGCCCTGCTCGACATGGAATACATATTGAAAAGTATTCCTGCCTATGAGCGTGCCAACGAGCAGCTCAATCAGGTAAGCAAGAAGTGGCAGGCAGAGGTTGAGGCTCTCACCACCGAGGCCACAACCATGTACAAGAACTATCAGAACGAGGTAGTGTTCCTCTCCCAGGAGCAGAAGAAGGCCAAGCAGGAGCAGATAATGCAGAAGGAGAAGGAGGCTGCTGACCTGAAGAAGAAATATTTCGGTCCCGAGGGTGAGCTGTTCAAGAAGCGTGAGAGTCTCATGACTCCTATTCAGGAGGAGATATACAATGCCGTGAAGGAAATTTCCGACCTTCGGGGCTACTCTCTTGTCCTTGACCGTGCCAGCGACACGGCCATCATCTTCGGTAGTCCGAAGATAGATATTAGCAATGAGGTCCTTGAGAAGCTCGGCTATTCCCATTGACAGTAAACAATGTAATAATAAACAGTTAGAAAGAAAATGAAGAAATTTGTTTTAATGGTGATGCTGATGGCTCCAATAGCCGTCTTCGCACAGAAATTCGGCAAAGTAAACACACAGGCCATCATGCAGTCGCTCCCAGAGCTGAGTAAGGTGAATGGTGAGCTGGAGGCCGCTGCCAAGCAGTATGAGAACGAGCTTAAGAGCATGCAGGAGGAACTGCAGCGCCAGAGCGAGGCATACGAGAAGGCTAAGAGTACAATGAACCAGACGGCACAGCAGCAGAAGGAGCAGGAACTGCAGACTCTCTATCAGAAGATTCAGCAGACTTACCAGGACAACCAGCAGGCTTTGCAGAAGACTCAGCAGGAGAAGATGCAGCCAGTCATCACAAAGGTTCGCAACGCTATTCAGAATGTTGGCAATGCAGGTGGCTTTACCTATATCTTTGAGGAAGGCGCTGCCGTATATACTGGTACCAATGTTGAGGATGTTACCTCAAAGGTACAGAGCGAGCTGACAAAAATGAAGTAATAATTATATCCATGCGAATGGCTCCAGGCTTTGTGTTCCACAAGGCTTGGAGACATTTTGCATAATACCCTGTCCCGATGGTGGTGAGCTTTCTGCCCCACATTCTGAGGATAGGCTAAATATAGGGGAGGAAACAATAAATGAAGATAATGAGACTACTGGCCTTGTGCCTGACGATGCTTGCTTGCGGCTATATGTCGGCGCAGGACTCCACCATGCACAAGCAGTCGCAGCAGCTGAAGTATGGCTATTTCAGCTACAAGCAGGCCCTTGAAACCATGTCCGGCTATGGGCTGGCTCAGCAGAGTGTGGCCAACCTTAAGGACAAGTATGACGCCGAGATGAGGAGGGTAGAGGAGGAATTCAATGTCAAATACGAGGAGTTCCTTGACGGTCAGCGTGATTTTGCTCCATCAATTCTAAAGAAAAGACAGGCAGAGATAAAGGAATTGATGGAGAAAAACCTCGCATTCAAAGACGAGGCGAAGAGGCAGCTCCAGCAAGCGGAGACCGAGGCTTTCGCCCAGTTGAAGACCAAGCTCGCCAACGCCATACTCAAGGTGGGCAAGGAAAGAGGCTATGCCTTCATTCTGAATACCGACTCCAACTCGGTGCCGTTTATCAATCCCGCTTATGGTGAGGATGCCCTTCAGTATATCCGAGAGGCAGCCCGCCATTGATATTATCTCTAAAACATAGGATATGTTCTCACACTCACCCGGTCCAATCGGTATTTTCGATTCAGGTTACGGTGGCCTGACAATACTTCATGGCATCCGTCAGCGGCTTCCTGAGTACGACTATATGTATTTGGGCGACAATGCCCGTGCGCCTTATGGCTCGCGCTCATTTGAGGTTGTGTACCAGTTTACCCGTCAGGCCGTTCTCAAGCTTTTCGACATGGGATGCCAGCTTGTTATACTTGGTTGTAATACCGCATCGGCCAAGGCATTGAGGAGCATACAGCAGCGTGACCTGCCCGAATGGGATCCGGACAGAAGGGTGCTGGGAATAATCCGCCCCACGGCAGAAGTTATTGGCAACCTGACAACAAGCAGGCATGTAGGTCTACTGGCCACTCCTGGCACAATCCTCAGCGGAAGCTACGAGCTGGAGATAGCCAAGCTCTTTCCCGACATCAGACTCTCGGGCGTAGGTTGTCCGTTGTGGGCATCAATCGTTGAGGCTGGCGAGGCGGACAGTCCCGGAGCCGACTATTTCGTGAAGAAGCGCATAGACATGCTTCTGCGTAAAGACCCGGATATCGACGCAATCATTCTTGGCTGCACCCACTACCCGCTGCTCATGAACAGTATTGTCACGCATGTGCCTCCTGGTGTCCGCATTATACCTCAGGGAGAGTATGTCGCCAATAGCCTTCGTTCTTACCTTGACCGGCACAAATCCCTTGAGTCCATGCTGACCCGTGGTGGCGGATGCCAGTATCTGACTACGGAGAGCGAGGAGAAGTTTAGCGAGACAGCAAGGATATTCCTCCATGAACAAGTAAATGTTAAACACGTAGATTTAGGATAGTTATGCAAGAAACAAGACAAAACCGCATATCAAGACTGCTGCAGAAGGAACTTGCGGCAATATTTCAGTCACAGACCAGACTTATGCATGGTGTACTGGTGAGCGTCACCAGAGTTCGCATCAGTCCTGACCTGAGCATCTGTACGGCATATTTAAGCATTTTCCCGTCGGACAAGGGTGAGGAACTGCTGAAGAATATTGTGGCAAACGAGAAGACCATCCGTTACGAGCTGGGTACAAGGGTACGCAACCAGCTACGCATCATACCCGAGCTGAGGTTCTTCATCGATGATAGCCTCGACTATTTAGACCACATCGACGAACTGTTGAAGAAATAAATGAACTTTCCTCTATTCATAGCCCGCAGGTATCTTTTCTCCAAGAAGAGCACTCATGCCATCAACATCATCTCCGTAATATCTGTTGTTGGCGTAGTCGTCGCTACGACGGCTCTTGTCATCGTGCTGAGTGTCTTCAATGGATTCCACGATCTGGTAGCCTCCTTCTTTACCAGCTTCGACCCGCAGATAGAGGTGGTCCCAGCCAAAGGCAAGACCGCTCCCTGTGACGACCCTGTACTCACTGAGATAAGTAAGTTGCCACAGATAGACGTGGCTACCGAGTGTGTCGAGGATATGGCGCTTGCCATTTATGATGGCAACCAGATGATGGTACGGGTCAAAGGTGTAGATGATAATTTCACGGAGCTTACCCATATTACAGATATTCTTGTTGGAGACGGGCAGTTCAGCCTTCATGCCGGTAATCTCGAGTATGGCGTTCCAGGTATACGCCTTGCCCAAGAAATGGGGCTTGGCGCACGTTGGAACGGGTATATGCATCTCTATGCTCCACGCCGTGAGGGACAGCTTGACCTTTCATCGCCTTCCGATGGCTTTGTCGTCGACTCGTTAATCTCGCCAGGGGTGGTGTTCTGTGTCAAGCAGTCGAAGTACGACAAGAACTATATCCTTACTTCCGTAACCTTTGCCCGCAACCTGTTTGGACAGCAAGGGATGTTGTCCTCATTGGAGCTTAGGCTCAAGGATGGCAGTGATCTTGGTGCTGTGAAAAAGGCGATAAGAGAGATTGCTGGTGACAAGTATGTTGTACGCGACCGCTTCGAGCAGCAGGAGGATACATTCAAGATAATGCAGATTGAGAAGATGATAGCCTACATCTTCCTGACTTTCATCCTCATGGTGGCATGCTTCAATATTGTCGGTTCGCTGTCAATGCTTATGATAGACAAGAAAGACGATGTCGTCACTTTGCGCAACCTTGGTGCAACGGACAGACAGATTGCCCGCATATTCCTTTTCGAGGGTAGGATGATTTCCTTCATTGGTGCAGTCTTTGGTATAGGCATAGGCCTGCTTTTGTGCTGGTTGCAGCAGGAATATGGCTTCGTGCGCATGGGCGATAGTGATGGGTCTTTTGTTGTTGATGCCTATCCTGTAAGCGTACACTATATTGATGTGCTGTATATATTGGTGACGGTGGTCGTAGTGGGCTGGCTTGCCGTTTGGTATCCTGTTAGGGCTTTCAGTAAGAGGCTGCTGAAGGGGGATAGATGAGATAGAGAAGATAGAGGTGATAGAGCAGATAGATGAGATAGAGGGGGATTTTAAGGGTGTTTTTTCCTTATTATTGTTAGGCCGTCGCGTAGGGGCAGGATGACTTGCTCTATTCTTTGGTCTTTGGCCAGTGCGTCATTGAAAGCTCTTATGCCTTGTGTCTGATGGTCATGGCTGTAGCTGGGGTCGGTGACATGCCCGTCCCATAGAGTATTGTCGGCAATGATAAATCCACCAGGCCTAAGTATCTGCATTACCATATTGAATGTGTCGAGATATGTGCGCTTGTCGCCATCTATGAATGCCATGTCGAACGTGATGCCGAGCAGAGGAGCAAGAACGTTGGCATCGCCAATGCGGAAATCTATCTTGTCGCCTACTGAGGAGTTCTCTATCCATGGGCGTGTGAAGTCCTCCATCTCGTCGTTTATCTCGAAAGTATACACTTTGCCTCCCTCCTCCAGACCTTCAGCAAGACAGATGGCGCTATAGCCGCTGAATGTTCCCACCTCCAGTATGTTTTTTGGCCTGGCCATCCGCACCAGCATCTTCAGCAGCCTGCCCTGCAGATGCCCGCTCGCCATTCTGCCGTGAATGGTATGTATGTTGGTTGCCCTATACAGCCTGTACAGGTATTCCCCCTCAGGTTCTATGTGGTCGAGGATGTATTCGCTGATATCCATTATCTTACTTTTACGATGGCTTCTATGGCCAGTCTGTAGGAGTCGAGTCCGAAGCCGGCAATCACTCCAAGGCAGGCACACGATATCATGCTGTGGTGTCTGAACTCCTCGCGTTTGTGTACGTTTGATATGTGTACCTCTATCACGGGGCATTTCAATGACCTTATGCAGTCCTGCAAGGCTATCGATGTATGAGTATATGCTCCGGCGTTGATTACAATGCCGTCGTAGGTGAAGCCCACCTCCTGTAGCTTGTCTATGAGCAGTCCCTCGACATTGCTCTGGAAGTAGTCAATCTCTATATTGGGATATAGTGCCTGCAGCTGTGGCAGATAGCTCTCAAAGGAATTGTCACCGTAGATGCCTGGCTCGCGTACTCCGAGCAGGTTTAAGTTTGGTCCGTTTATGATTTGTATCTTCATAATCTCAGGAAAATGTTGTATCTTTGTCGGCAAAAGTACGAAAAAATATGGAAACAGACAAGCAATCAACTGCCAATATTGTGAAACGCTACATGAGATACCTCAAATTGGAGCGCAACTACTCAGAGAATACCATCGAGGCATACCGTCACGACCTGCATTGGCTTCTCGATTATCTTGCCGCCAACAGCCTCACTCCTACCGAGGTGCGCCTTGAGGACCTGCAGCATTTTGCGGCAACCATTCACGAGCGTGGCATGTCGGCAAAGACGCAAGCCCGCATACTGAGTGGCGTGAGGGTGTTCTATAAGTTTCTCAATGTCGATGGCTTCATGGATGCAGACCCTTCTGAGCTGCTTGAGTCTCCACGTCTGCCCCAGCACCTGCCCGAGTATCTTACCCTTGAGGAGGTGGACAGGCTTGAGGATAGCATGGACATGAGCAAGGCTGAGAGTCAGCGCAACAGAGCCATCATCGAGGTGCTGTTCTCATGTGGCCTTAGGGTCAGCGAGCTTGTCAATCTCAAGCTCTCTGACATATTCTTCGAGGAGAAGTTCATAAGAGTGCTTGGCAAGGGGAGCAAGGAAAGGCTCGTTCCCATCTCCGACAAGGCCATCCATGAGCTGCAGCTGTGGTTCACCGACCGTTGCCATCTTGACATAAAGCGTGGCGAGGAGGACTATGTCTTCCTGAACCGCCGTGGTCATCACCTTACCCGTACTATGATATTGATAATGATAAAGCGGCAGGCCGAGGAGGCCGGTATCAAGAAAACCATCTCGCCACATACCCTCCGTCACTCGTTTGCAACAGCGTTGCTCAAGGGCGGTGCCGACCTGCGGGTAATACAGGCATTACTCGGCCATGAGGACATTGGAACTACGGAGATATATACGCATATTGACACCACCATGCTGAGACAGGAGATACTCGACCACCATCCCAGAAACAGGAATAGGGAGTTAAAATAACATAAAACATTGGCATAAATGTCTATTATATGGCTTAAAAGCGTTTATTTTACGTTCTTTTATTGGATTCGTCTCTGTCGCAAGTGGCAATAGATGGCGAAATTAGCATATAGATTAACAAATAACATATAAGATCATGAAGTTTAGAAAATTGTTATTTCTGGCCCTTTCTTTAGTGGCCAGTGCATCGCAGGCGCAGATGTCAATGCCTTCCCTGCCTGTCGATACGGCAGTAAGGATAGGCAAGCTTGACAACGGACTCACCTATTACATCCGTTACAACAACTGGCCTGAGAACCGTGCGAACTTCTATATCGCACAGAAGGTAGGCTCCATTCAGGAGGAGGAGAGCCAGCGCGGCTTGGCCCACTTCCTTGAGCACATGTGCTTCAATGGTACCGACAATTTCAAGGGCAACGACCTTATCCGCTATTGCGAGTCTATCGGTGTTCAGTTCGGAGGCGACCTCAATGCCTACACAAGCATCGACCAGACGGTCTACAACATCGACAACGTGCCGACAGCACGCCAGAGTTCCCTTGACTCCTGCCTGCTCATCCTTCGCGACTGGGCAGACGGACTTATCCTCGACCCTGAGGAGATTGACAAGGAGCGTGGCGTTATCCATGAGGAATGGCGTATGAGGACAAGTGCCAGCTCGCGCCTTTTTGAGCGTAATCTCGAGAAACTCTATCCCGGCTCGAAGTATGGCAAGCGCTATCCCATCGGCCTTATGTCTGTCATCGACAACTTTGCCCCAAAGGAGCTCCGCGACTACTACGAGAAATGGTATCACCCACAGAACCAGGGCATCATTGTCGTAGGAGATGTTGACGTAGACCATACGGAGGCTATGATAAAGAAGCTCTTCGGGCCTATCCAGAATCCTGAGAACCCTGCTCCTGTTGTTGACGAGGCTGTTCCCGACAATGCCGAACCTATCGTCATCATCGACAAGGATAAGGAATACCAGTCGCACGACATCGACATCATGTTCAAGCACGACGTGTTCCCCGACTCCCTGAAGCAGACACCGCAGTACCTGGTTTACAACTATGTGAAGCAGGCTGCCACCAGCATGCTCAACAGCCGCTTTGGTGAGGCTGCCCAGAAGGCCGACTGCCCATACGTCAGCGCCAGCTCTTTCGACGGCAACTATATCTTTGCCAAGACCAAGGATGCCTTTGGCATCAGTGTGTCGCCAAAGGACATGTCGCTGATTGAGCCTTCTCTCAAGGCTGCCTTCGTAGAGGCGCGCAAGGCTGCTGAGTTTGGCTTCACGCCTACTGAGTATGCGCGTTTCAAGGAAAGCATGTTGAGCGCACTCGACAAGATGTACAGCAACAAGGACAAGCGCTATAGCAGCCAGTTCTACAACGAATGCAAGGCCCACTTCCTTTCCAATGCCCCGATGCCTTCCATCGACTACAGCTATCAGATGATGAAGCAGCTGATACCTGCCATACCTATCGAAGTAGTGAACGCATTCATGGCAGAGCTGTTGCCAAAGAATGACAGCAACATGGTTATCATCAACTTCAACAACGAGAAGGAGGGCAACGTCTATCCTACCGAGGCAGGACTGCTGAATGCTGTCAAGGAGGCTCGCGCACAGCAGATAGAGGCCTTCGTGGACAATGTGAAGAACGAACCGCTGATAGCCAATATGCCTAAGCCAGGCAAGATAAAGAAGGAGGAGCGCAACGAGAAGTTCGGCTACACAAAGCTTACCCTCTCCAATGGTGCCACCGTCATACTCAAGAAGACCGACTTCAAGAAAGACCAGGTAGTGCTCTCCGGTGAGGGCAAGGGCGGTGGCTCGCTCTATCCCAATAGCGAGATTACTAACCTCAACGCATTCGACCAGGTGATAGGCTACAGCGGCCTCGGCAATTTCTCAAGTACTGAGCTCGGCAAGGTGCTGGCTGGCAAGATTGCAAATGTAGACCTCCGGCTCTCTGGAACAACGATGACAGTAAACGGAAGCTCCACACCTAAGGACGTAGAGACCATGCTGCAGATGAATTATCTCTACTTCACCAACATCAAGAAAGATACCGACGCCTTCAACAACCTCATAAGCTCTTACGAGATTGAGCTGAAGAACCGTGAGCTGTCGCCCGACATAGCGTTCGGCGACTCTGCTACCGCTACCTTCTACGGACACAACCCACGTCTGAAGCCTATGCTCCTTGAAGATGTCAAGAACATCGATTACGACCGCATACTCCAGATTGCCAAAGAGCGTACTGCCAATGCTGCCGGATGGACCTTCACCATCATCGGCAACTACGATGAGGCCACCATCCGTCCGCTCATCTGCCAGTACATAGCATCGCTGCCTGCCAAGGGCAAGGTAGTAAATGGCAAGCGTACCGCTTTCCTTGAGAAGGGAATTGTCGACAATACTTTCACACGAAAGATGGAGACACCAAAGGCCAAGTTCCAGTATATGTGGTACAACGAGGATATGCCTTACTCTCTTGAGAACGTCATCCGTGCCGACATTGCCGGACAGGTGCTCGACATGATATTCCTCAAGAAGATACGTGAGGAGGAGAGCGCAGCCTACTCGGTGGGTGCGAGAGGCATGGCACAGATGCGTGAGGACAAGACCCACAACATCATGATTTACGCCGTATGCCCTGTCAAGCCGGAGAAGAAAGACGTCGCCACAGCCATCATGGAAAAGGAAGTCAAGAACATGGAGACAGAATGTGACGCGTCTATGGTTGCAAAGGTCAAGGAGCTGATGCTCAAGCAGGCCGATGATGCCGTGAAGACCAACGGCTACTGGCTCAACATCATGAGTCATTGGAACAAGTACGGCATCGACATGCACACAGACTACAAGAAGCTCGTCGAGGCTCAGACCCCCGAGACCATCATGCAGTTTATGAAGGAGTTCAATGCCAGCGGCAACCGTCTGTCGGTTTGCATGATGCCGGCGGAATAATCTTTTGAGGGTGTGCCATACGTGGCATGCCAGTATATCCGTAACAGATCCATCCGCAACACTATCCATGTCGTGTGTTGCGGATGGTTTTGTCTTGTAGTGTGCTTTAGTGTGCGGAACAGGTGTTTTTAGGCCGCCAAACCAAAATTCACATTATTAATTTTGCTGTTCGGATGAAAAGATGTAACTTTGCACCACGTTTTGGAGATGGTGCTGCGAGGCCAACTCCAAGATTACCCTCAGAAATCATAAATGGTATATTTGTTAATTAGTGGGACGGTGTCGCAGAACGGTCTCCATAAACACATTATTTAAACATGTCATACTTATTTTCGTCAGAGTCTGTTTCTGAGGGTCATCCCGACAAGGTTGCCGACCAGATTTCAGACGCCATTCTTGACCAGTTCCTTGCTTACGACGACAAGGCACGCTGTGCCGTAGAGAGTTTCGTCACTACAGGACAGGTAGTTATCATGGGTGAGGTGCGCTCATCTGAGTACATCGACCTTGCCACTATGGCACGCCGTACCATCAACCGTATAGGCTATACCAAGTCGGAGTATCAGTTTGATGGCAACTCATGTGGTATTCTCACTGCCATACACGAGCAGAGCGATGATATCAACCGTGGAGTAGACCATGACAACGATGACGACCAGGGTGCCGGTGACCAGGGAATGATGTTCGGCTATGCTACCAACGAGACAGAGAACTTCATGCCCGTGGGCCTTGACCTTGCGCAGCTCATCATGAAAACCCTTGCCGACATACGCAAGGAAGGCAGGCAGATGACCTATCTGCGCCCGGACTCAAAGAGCCAGGTAACGATAGAGTATAGCGACAATGGTGTGCCTCAGCGTATAGACACCATTGTTGTAAGTACACAGCACGACGACTTCATCAAGGATGCCAACGGCAACGACGACGATGACGCCATGTTGGCACAGATACGCAAGGACGTAATAGAAATACTGATGCCAAGGGTGAAGGAGCAGGTAGGCGAGAAGGTTCTGGCCTTGTTCAATGACGGTATCAAGTATTTCGTTAACCCTACAGGCAAGTTCGTCATTGGCGGGCCACATGGTGATACTGGTCTTACAGGCCGTAAGATTATTGTTGATACCTATGGTGGCAAGGGTGCCCATGGCGGTGGTGCCTTCTCGGGAAAGGACTCCAGTAAGGTTGACCGCTCGGCAGCTTATGCGGCCAGGTACATTGCCAAGAACATGGTCGCTGCCGGTGTTGCCGACGAGATGCTCGTGCAGGTAGCCTATGCTATTGGTGTGGCCGAGCCTGTGAGCGTGTATGTCGACACTTATGGCAAGTCACATGTAGGCATCTCCGATGGAGAGATTGCCTCACGCATCACCAAGCTCTTCGATCTTAAGCCGAAGGCCATCGAGCGCACGCTTAAGCTGCGCCAGCCCATGTATCTTGAGACTGCAGCATACGGGCACATGGGCCGCAGGAATGAGGTTGTGAAGAAGACGTTTACAAGCCGTTACCACGAGCGCAAGACCATCGACGTGGAGCTGTTCACGTGGGAGAAGCTCGATAGGGTAGAGGATATTAGGAAAGAATTTGGGCTTTAATGGCTTTACAGAACGCAGACACTACAACAGTACAGGGAACGGCGATTGCTGAGGAGGCTGTCGCCGTTCACCATTCAGGACAGCCCACTCCGGCACAGGTGCTCAGTTGGCTGCCCAAGGATGCTACGCCTGCCCAACAGGACTCTGCCATAAGGGCAAATATCAAGATTGAGCCGCCTACTTACAGCTCTCGTCCTGACACCCTGGGAACTCCTTTCACTCGTCCCGATCTTGACACGTTCACTTTGTCCAAGCCACAATGGCATGGCAAGTCGCTCGTACAGAAAGACTCTGTGTACAAACCCGAGGTGATAGCATGGCGGCAAGGAGTAGGTGGTGACCCTGTGCCTTACTCTATAGCTGGCGATAACGTTGTCACCTCCATGTTGTTGGGATGTTTTGTCATAGCCATGGTGGCTATAGCGCAGTCAAAGCAGTTCATCCTCCGGCAGGCCAAGAACTTCTTCTACGTGCCACGCTCAAAGACTACAGAGATTAGCGAGACATCGAACGAGCTGCGCTTCCAGTTCTTCCTCATGCTTCAGACATGCCTTCTCTTCTCGCTCATCTTCTTTTATGCTGTCCACGACTTTGCCGGACAGACATTCGTCATCGACCAATATTTGGTCATTGGCGCCTTCACAGGAATCATAGCGGCCTATTTCCTTGTGAAGATTCTTGCCTACTGGCTTGTCGGATGGGTGTTTTTTGACAAGAAGAATACTTTACAATGGATTAAGGCATTCCTCTTCCTTGTTGCCACCGAGGGCGTGCTCATATACCCTCTGGCCATGTTTATGGCGTATTTTGATTTGGAATCGGAGAGTGCCGTCATATATGCTTCAATAGTATTGCTTTTGTCCAAATTGTTGTGTTTTTACAAGACATATATAATCTTTTTCCACCAGAAAGGTGTATTTTTGCAAAATATTTTGTACTTTTGTGCGCTCGAAATAGTGCCAGGCATCGCTTTGTGGGGCGTGTTGGTAATGGCGTGCAGTTATTTGAAAATAAATTTTTAGGACATAACAGAAGATGATAAAGAAGATTTTGGTGTCTCAACCTAAACCGGCAAGCGATAAGTCACCATATTATGACATTGCAAACGAGTTTGGAGTGGAATTGGTTTTCAGACCATTCTTTAAGGTTGAAGGTATCACGGCAAAGGAGTTCCGTCAGCAGAAGATAAGCATACTTAGCCATACGGCTGTGGTGTTCACTTCAAGGCACGCCATAGATAACTATTTTAAGTTGGCTAAGGAAATGAGGCTTACTATACCTGAGGACATGAAGTATTTCTGTGTGACGGAGACAATCTCTTTGTATATCCAGAAATATGTCCAGTATCGCAAGCGCAAGGTGTTCTTCGGTACTACGGGTAAGATTGATGACCTGGTACCTGTTATGGCAAAGCATAAGACAGAGAAATATCTCATTCCGCTTAGTGATGTGCATAACGACCATGTGAAGAATCTGCTTGACTCTAAGAACCTTGACCATACGGAGTGTGTGATGTTCCGTACGGTAAGCAACGACCTTACCGAGGAGGAGGTTGCTAATTTCGATTACGACATGCTTCTCTTCTTCAGCCCCACAGGTGTGAAGGCTCTCACCAAGAACTTCCCCAACTTCAAGCAGGGCGACATCAGAATTGCTGCTTTTGGTCCGGCTACTGCAAAGACCGTGGGCGACGAGGGACTGAGGCTTGACCTGGAGGCTCCGTCATCCATACACCCGTCTATGACCAGTGCCCTGAAGGCATATCTGGCTGAGGTAAAGGGCGAGGAGTAGTTTACATATATTATATATACACTGATGGCAGAAATGACTTCGCCAGTTGACTGTACGCTGGGAAAGAGTGAGCGCATCTGTAGCAAGAATACTGTTGACGCTCTGTTTAGAGGAGGGCATAGCCATTCTCTCTCGGCCTTCCCGCTGCGTGTTGTCTACAAGGTTGTGGAGTCGCAAGGAGACGTACCGTGCCAGATGCTTGTGAGTGTTCCTAAGAAATGCTTCAAACGTGCCGTTAAGCGCAACCGTGTGAAAAGGCAGTTAAGGCAGGCCTACCGTACCAACAAGCATGTTGTTATGGAGGCTGCCAGAACTCTTGAGGGAAAGACCCTCGTGATGGCCTTTATATGGCTCGATGCCAAGCTGCATGATTCTGCACGCATTGATGCCAAGATGCTCAACCTGATGGAAAGATTGTGTGAGAAGTTATGGGAAAAGTCATGAGGGCACTATCAAGGTGGATAAGCTGGCTGCTCATATTGCCGATACTTTTCTATCAAAGGTGCATATCTCCGTTCACACCGCCGTCGTGCCGTTTTCAGCCTACCTGCTCGGAATATGCTCGGCAGGCTTTACAAAAACATGGACCGATAAAGGGAATGTGGCTCGCAATAAGGCGGTTGCTCAGATGTCATCCGTGGGGAGGAAGCGGATATGACCCGGTACCGTAATCCACTTAGTACTTGTCAACTCGTCAACTAAAAAAAATATATATGAAGAATTTCGTAGAAGAACTGAAATGGCGCGGTATGCTGGCACAGATAATGCCCGGTACCGAAGAATTTTTGCAGAAGAATATGGTTTCGGCTTACCTCGGTACTGACCCTACAGCCGACTCATTGCATATAGGCCACCTTTGTGGCATAATGATGCTGCGTCACTTGCAGCGTTGCGGACACAAGCCATACCTCCTTGTCGGTGGTGCGACAGGTATGATTGGAGACCCTTCCGGCAAGAGCCAGGAACGCAATCTGCTCGATGCGGAGACCTTGTACCATAACCAGGAGGCTATAAAGAAGCAGGTGGCTAAGTTCCTCGACTTCGACAGCACCGAGCCTAACAAGGCCGAGCTCGTAAACAACTACGACTGGATGAAGGACTTCACCTTCCTCGACTTCGCACGCAAGGTGGGCAAGCATATCACAGTGAACTACATGATGGCGAAAGACTCCGTGCAGAAACGTCTTAGCGGCGAGACACGCGACGGTCTGTCATTTACCGAGTTCACCTACCAGCTGCTGCAGGGATACGACTTCCTCTACCTCTACCAGCACCATGGAGTACAGCTGCAGCTTGGCGGCAACGACCAGTGGGGCAACATGACAACAGGTACGGAGCTTATCCGCCGCACGCTCGGCTCGGAAGCCGAGGCTTTCTGCCTCACCTGCCCGCTCATAACAAAGGCCGACGGAAAGAAGTTCGGAAAGACAGAGAGCGGCAATGTTTGGCTCGATCGTAACCGCACAACGCCATACGCCTTCTACCAGTTCTGGCTCAACGTGTCGGATGATGACGCAGAGAAATACATCAAGATATTCACAAGTCTCGAAAAGGAAACCATCGATGCTCTTATTGAGGAGCACCGTCAGGATCCTGGCCGCCGTACCCTGCAGAAGCGTCTTGCCGAGGAGGTTACCACAATGGTACACTCTGCCGAAGACCTGCAGATGGCTCAGGAAGCAACCAACATCCTCTTCGGTAAAGCCACCAAGGACAGCCTCCAGCGTCTCGACGAGGCCACATTCCTTGATGTTTTCAATGGTGTGCCACACTACACGGCATCCAAGGATGTGATAGGACAGCCTGCCGTTGACGTGTTCTGTCAGGAAGGAATGGATATATTCCCAAGCAAGAGCGAGATGCGTAAGCTCGTCAAGGGTGGTGGCGTAAGCCTCAACAAGGAGAAGCTCACTGCCTTCGACCAGACGATTACTGCCGATGACCTCATCGATGGCAAGTATCTGCTTGTACAGAAAGGCAAGAAGAACTACTTCCTCATCACGGTGAAGTAGGTGTCGTGTGTCGCCCTACCTGCTTGGACTCTAAGATCAGGCTTATACCAAGGGGAAGGTTTCTATAGATACGTGGGCAGGAAAATATTGCAAGGAAAATTTGGATGTTAGGCATTTTATTGCTAACTTTGCATCCAAATCTAAGTTTGGACCATGGTGTAATGGTAACACTACAGGTTTTGGTTCTGTCATTATGGGTTCGAGTCCCGTTGGTCCAACCATTATTATCTATGCCAGTTTTTTTGATTGGATGAGAGCGGAAATGTTCTCATCCATCTTTTTTTGTTGATTGTGGTGGCATTTTAAGTATCTTTCAGAAAAGAAACGTATTATAAAATGATGATGTTCGGATTTATTTTGTATCTTTGCCAAAGAATTTGTGAGAAAGGACTTGTGCCCCGTCTTTAGCTTACGGTACGAACTAACTAATCGAAGCACATTAAATATAATACTGCTATATGACTACTAATTACCAACTGCGATACGCCGCTCATCCGGCCGATGCCAAATCATACGACACTTCACGCCTGCGTAGTGACTTCCTGATAGACAACCTCTTTGTGGAAAACGAGGTGAACATGGTCTATTCCATGTACGACCGCATGGTGGTGGGAGGCGCGATGCCTGCCGGTGAGGAACTGCCTTTAGAAGCCATTGACCCCCTGAAAGCCCCTTTCTTCACTTCAAGACGTGAGGTGGGAATATTCAATGTCGGTGGAGGAGAGGCTGTTGTAAAGGTCGGCGAAGAGACATTTACCCTTGGGTTCAAGGAGGCATTGTATATTGGCAGTGGCGACAGAGACGTGACATTCGCAAGCAAGGAAGACAATAATCCCGCCAAGCTCTACTTCAACAGTACTGTTGCCCATACCTCTTATCCCTGCCGTAAGATTTCCAAGGATGATGCCGTAAGCGTCAGGATGGGAGCGTTGGAGACATCGAACGAACGCGTGATAAATAAGATGATTGTCAATCAGGTGCTGCCGACATGCCAGTTGCAGATGGGCATGACGGAACTGTGTACAGGCTCTGTATGGAATACCATGCCGGCTCATACTCACAGTCGCAGAATGGAGGCATATTTCTATTTTGATATACCTGAGGACCAGGCTGTATGCCATTTCATGGGTGAGCCACAGGAGACAAGGCATATATGGATGAAGGGCAACGAGGCCGTGCTGTCACCGGAATGGAGCATACACTCGGCAGCCGCAACGCACAACTACACATTCATATGGGGAATGGGAGGCGAGAACCTCGATTATGGTGATCAGGACTTCTATGCCATCACGGATTTGAAATAATCCGTCCATGGTGGAAAAGTAGTTTGCTGCCCTCTCCCCAAATTTATTATTGATGATAGTTTTAGAACTAACTTAAATACAAGACTAAAATGACAAGTTTAAAAGATTTTTCACTCGAAGGCAAGAATGCCTGGATTACAGGTGCCTCTTATGGCATTGGTTTCAACATTGCTAAAGCGTTTGTGGCTGCTGGTGCAAAGACCATCATCTTCAACGACATCAATGAGGCTGCTCTTGAGCGTGGCCTTGCCAACTACAAGGAGGCTGGCATCGAGAACGTGAAGGGCTATGTTTGCGATGTTACAAACGAGGTTGCTGTAAAGGAACTTGTGGAGAAAATCCACGCTGAGGTCGGCAATATCGACATCCTGGTAAACAACGCCGGTATCATCAAGCGCATTCCTATGCACGAGATGAAGCGCGCTGAGTTCCAGCAGGTAATCGACATCGACCTTGTTGGTCCGTTCATCTGCTCAAGTGCTGTCATCCCAGAGATGATGGAGCGCCGTGAGGGTAAGATTATCAACATCTGCTCTATGATGAGCGAGCTTGGCCGTGAGACGGTTTCTGCATACGCAGCTGCCAAGGGTGGTCTGAAGATGCTCACCCGCAACATTTGCTCTGAGTATGGTGAGTACAACATCCAGTGTAATGGTATTGGCCCGGGCTATATCGCTACTCCTCAGACAGCTCCTCTCCGCGAGCGTCAGCCTGATGGCAGCCGTCATCCATTCGATAGCTTCATCTGTGCCAAGACTCCTGCCGGACGTTGGCTCGACCCGTCTGAGCTTGGTGGCCCTGCCGTATTCCTGGCTTCCAAGGCTTCTGATGCTGTCAATGGCCACGTGCTCTATGTCGATGGTGGTATTCTCGCTTATATCGGCAAGCAGCCTAAATAAGACATCCAGATATACAAAGAAGAAGGGCATGCCGTTTCTGCGGCATGCCCTTATTTTGGTAAAAAAAGTTGTAATCTTACACAATAGCGTCTGCCAATTCTGCGCCAGCCTTGAACTTAACAACCTTCTTGGCTGCGATGGTGATAGGCTCCTTTGTTGCAGGATTTATGCCCTGACGCTCGGGACGCTCTGAAACAGAGAATGTGCCGAAGCCGATGAGTTGAACTTTGTCACCTGCTACGAGGGCTTCCTTCATAGCGTCTGTAGCGGCCTCCAATGCCTTCTTGGCATCAGCCTTGCTGATTGAAGCTGCTGCTGCAATCTTGTCAATTAATTCTTTCTTGTTCATAATTTTTGGATTGTAAAATGATAAAATAAATAATAGTCTTTAGTTTTTGCTGACAAATATAGTTTATTCTTTTCAAAATCCAAACAAAAAAGCAAAAAAAGTGATATAATAATTTATTTTTTCTCTTAATATGCCTTGTTTTGTGCATTATAACAGAGATTTTTAGTAATTTTGCACCCACAACAATAGTTTTAAGTGAATTTCAGACAAACATGGGAAATCTTCCAAATATCACGAAGAATCTTCTAATCATCAACGCCTTGGCATTCATAATGATGTACATTGTCAAGGGTAGTATGGGTATAGATTTGAACAACGTGTTCGGACTCCATTTCTTTATGGCTTCCGACTTTCAGGTCTATCAGCTTGTAACCTACATGTTCATGCATGCCGGCATTGAGCATATTGCCTTCAACATGCTTGCCCTATGGATGTTCGGACGAGTGGTGGAGACAGTGTGGGGCCCGAGGAAGTTTCTTTTTTATTACATTTTCTGTGGCATTGGTGCAGGTGTCATGCAGGAAATAGCACAGTTCTTCTGGCTGTACAGCACGCTGAATTCGCAGCTGTCTTTAGGGGTGTTCGATGCCTTTAGCGTGATGTCGCAGATGTCCGAGCAGCTCAATGGCCTGACAACAGTAGGAGCCTCTGGTGCTATATATGCCATCCTGCTGGCGTTCGGTATGATATTTCCGGAGGAGCGCATATTCATTTTCCCGTTGCCAATACCGATTAAGGCAAAATGGTTTGTAATATTCTATGCAGGCGTAGAACTGTTCTCCGCCCTTGCTACTCCTGGCGACCATGTCGCTCATCTTGCCCATCTTGGAGGTATGCTGTTTGGCTTCCTGCTAATACGCTATTGGCGAAAAAGCATTAGCGGACATTATGGTGGCAGGAGTCGTGGACAGGAGTTCTTCGACAAAATGAGGACCAGCTGGGAGAAGCATTCTCGAAAGCAGAGTAGACCGACTGACAATAGTGGCAGCTACAACAGGCATGGAAGCGACTGGGACTACAACTCCCGCAAGAAATCGCAGCAGGAGGAGGTAGACCGTATCCTTGACAAGATACGCAAGAGCGGATATGAGAGCCTCACCCGCGAAGAGAAGCAGACTCTGTTTGACCAAAGCGGAAAGTGATGCTGGCAAAATTCAAGAACCTTGTTTTGCAGATGGTTGCTGGCGCCAATATCGTCACAGTCATCATTATGTTGATGGTGGGTTACAGCGACCGGCTGCATCCTGCCACCTTCCCACTATTTGCCAATGCGGGGTTGCTCCTGCCGGTGTTCATTGTGCTGAATTTCTGTTTCCTTGTCTTTTGGGTGTTCTTTAAGTTCCGCTGGGTTGTCATCCCATTCGTTGGTTACTTGCTGTGCTTCCAGCCTGTCAGGAACTATTGCCCTTTCAATATCACGGGCGAGGTCCCAGACAGTACCATCAAGGTGCTGACGTATAATGTCTGGCTCTTTGCGGGATGGAATGACGGGGGCGGTCCCAATCCTATACTGGAGTACATAGCGTCGGCGGATGCCGATGTGGTATGCTTGCAGGAGGCTAGTGCTAACGAGGTGGGGCAGAGGAATATAGACAATATGCTCGACCCTGTGTACAAGTATCGTGACACGATGAGGATAGGCGGTGGAGGGTCTGTAATAGCCTTCTACAGCAAGCATCCCATATTGCGCAAGCAGCGCATAGACTACGAGTCCAAGGGCAACCTGTCAGGAGCAGTGTGGCTTGACATGGGTGGCGACACGGTAATTGTCATCAATAATCATTTCGAGACTACGGGACTGACAGTCGATGACAAGGCACAGTTCAGGCAGCTCGTTAATGGCGAATGCCTCTCAGACAGTGTGGAGAATGCCTCACGCAAACTTTTTGACAAGCTGAAGGAATCTACCGTCAGACGGGCACCAGAGGCCGAGGCAGTGGCCCGCTTCATAGCGTCTCACTCTGGTGAGACCATAATATGCTGCGGTGACTTCAATGACGGGCCCAACTCGTATGCCCGGCGGACAGTCGCCGAGAATCTCACCGACTGTTACGTGTCTACAGGAAACGGGCCCGGTATAAGCTATCATATGAACGGATTTTTTGTCCGAATTGATAACATTTTATGTTCCACTGATTTAGAGCCTTGCAAGTGCATTGTTGACAGGAAAATTGCCACAAGTGACCATTATCCTGTCGTTTGCTGGCTAAAAAAGGGGCGAAAACCTTAAAAATTGAATAATAAAGTCCCAATAATTTTTCAAAGTGTGAAAAAAATATTATCTTTGCACGTCTTATGACATAATCTGGTTTGGAAATCATAGAAAAATAACAAATAATAATCAAAATGCAAAACAAAGGAATTGTAATTGTAACAGCCGTCTTATTGACGCTTGCAAGCATCTTCTATTTGTCTTTCTCTGCTGCCACTTACTACTATGACAGCGAGGCGGCAAAGATTGAAGACCCCATTGCACAGCAGGACTACAAGGACTCTGTGAAGTATCTGGGTATTTATTCTTACCAGAAGTGCTTGGAAACTAAGATCGGTCTCGGACTTGACCTCAAGGGCGGTATGAACGTCATCCTTGAGATTTCTGTCCCAGACGTAGTTGAAAATCTGGCAGACCACAAGACTGACGTGGCTTTCACTAAGTCCATGGAGCAGGCACGGGCCGAGGAGGAGACAAGTCAGGAAGACTTCATCACCCTCTTCATCAATGCCTACCACAAGAATGCCCCAGGTCACAAGCTGGCAGAAATCTTCGCCACACAGCAGTTGCAGGGCAAGGTAAATCCTCAGAGCACTGACTCAGAGGTTGAGAAGGCGCTCCGCCAGGAGGTGCAGGCCGCTATCGACAACTCGTTCAACGTCGTACGTACACGTATCGACAAGTTCGGTGTCGTTCAGCCAAACATCCAGAAACTTGAGGGCCAGGAAGGCCGCATCATGGTAGAAATGCCAGGTATCAGCGAGCCCGAGCGTATGCGCAAGCTGCTGCAGGGTAGCGCCAACCTTGAGTTCTGGGAGACCTACAACGCACAGGAGATTATCCCTTACCTCGTGCAGCTCGATAGCCGCATGGCTAACGACGGACAGCAGGAGGCCAAGGCCGATACTACAGCCAAGGATGCAGAGGTTGTTGATACCGTTGCTGCCAAGAAAGAGGCTCCAAAGGCTAAGTTCCAGATTAAGAACGATACCAAGAAAACTGCCGTAAAGGAGACTCCCGAGGCTCAGCTCGCTGAGGCTAAGAAGCAGCATCCTCTTCTCGCGCTCCTTCAGACCACCAATGGCAACTCGCTTGCACTCGTTGGTTACGCAAGCGTTCGTGATACAGCTGCCATCAACAGCATCATCTACTCTGAGCTCGCCAAGCAGGTCCTTCCTTCTGACGTGAAGCTCCTGTGGGGTGCCAAGCCTGCCGACGGCATCGCTGCCAAGAACATCTATGAGCTTTATGCCCTTAAGGTGACCACCACTACCGGACGTGCTCCGCTTGAGGGTGATGTTATCACCGATGCCAAGGACCAGTTCGACCAGATTACCGGTCAGCCAGAGGTAAGCATGAGCATGAATGCCGATGGCGCACGCCGCTGGGCTGCACTCACTAAGGCCAACATCGACAAGGCTATCGCCATCGTTCTCGATGGAGTTGTTTATTCTGCTCCACGTGTTAATGGAGAGATTACCGGTGGACAGTCTTCTATCTCTGGTAGCTTCACCATTGAGGACACTAAGGACCTTGCAAATACTCTGAAATCAGGACGTATGCCTGCTCCTGCCCGCATAGTACAGGAAGAGGTCGTTGGTCCTACACTCGGTGCACAGTCAATCCAGCAGGGTGTCATCTCGTTCATCATCGCCTTCGTAGTCCTGATGGTCTACATGGTGCTTATGTACAACTTTGTTCCGGGTATGCTCGCCAACTGCGCGCTGCTCGTCAACCTCTTCTTCACGCTCGGTATTCTTACCTCGTTCCAGGCCGCGCTCACCATGAGTGGTATTGCCGGTATGGTACTCTCGCTCGGTACCGCTGTCGATGCCAACGTGCTTATCTATGAGCGTACCAAGGAAGAGCTGAAGTCGGGCAAGGGTATCAAGCAGGCTGTGGCTGCCGGTTACAGCAATGCCTTCTCGGCCATCTTCGACTCCAATATCACTTCTTTGCTCACGGGTATCATCCTCTACTCTTTCGGTACGGGTCCTATCCGCGGCTTCGCAACGACATGGATGATTGGTATCGTCTGCTCATTCTTCAGCGCAGTATACCTCACACGCCTTGTTTGGGAATACAAGCTTAAGAGAGACAAGTGGCTCAACCAGACATTTGTTACTGGCATCTCACGCAACCTGATGCAGGGTACACGCTACAAGTTCATGTCTATATATCGCAAGACCTTCACTCTGGCTGTTGTTGCAGTGGTTGTCTTCATAGTAAGCTTCTTCGTTCGTGGACTTGCTCGCAGCATCGACTTCACTGGTGGTCGCAACTATGTTGTACAGTTCGAGAAGAGCGTACAGCCTGAGGATATACGTGGCATTATCGCCGAGGCTTTCCCTGGTTCTACCACCAGTGCCCTCTCGCTCGGTACCGACAACAAGACAATCCGTATTTCTACGAACTACAAGATAGAGTCCAATAGTCCTACTGTTGACGACGAGGCAGAGACTATCCTCTACAATGCGCTCAAGAAGGGTGGCCTCGTATCGCAGAAGAGCGTCGAGGACTTCAAGAACCCGGACATCCGTCAGGGAGGCTCTATCATCAGCAGCTCTAAGGTCGGACCGTCTGTGGCCAAGGATATCACTCAGGGAGCCATCATCAGTGTGCTCATAGCACTTGTGGCAATCTTCCTCTATATCCTCGTACGTTTCCGCAATGTGGCCTTCTCTGTAGGCTCTACCGTTGCGCTGGCTCTCGACGCACTCGTAGTAATCGGTCTGTTCTCGCTCCTGCAGGGTTGTCTGCCGTTCTCGCTTGAGGTCGACCAGGCATTCATCGGAGCCATCCTTACCGTTATCGGTTACTCCATCAACGATAAGGTGGTAGTGTTCGACCGTATTCGTGAGAACCTCCGCCTGCATCCGAAACAGGATATACAGAAGGTGTTCAACGACTCCATCAACCAGACCCTTGCACGTACCATCAACACCTCACTCTCAACGTTGATAGTATTGCTCTGCATCCTCTTCCTTGGTGGCAAGAGCATCCAGGCATTTGCCTTCGCAATGACCTTGGGTGTAATCTTCGGAACACTCAGCTCTATCTTCATCGCCTCACCAATCGCTTACCTCGTTATGGGTCGTAAGATTCAGGAGGAAGTAGAGGTAGAAGTTGCAAAAGCATAGCTCTATACCTTATTATATTATAAGTAAAGGGTCGTGACGCATACGTGTCACGACCCTTTTTTGATAGTATGGCGGGTATCATTCATGATAATTTATGTTCACCCGCCTCGTCCGTTTTCGGACCTTATCCGTACCCATCCGTGTTTTCCGTGTGAACAAAATCAGTAATCATTAATCGTTCATCATTAATCAAAACTTGTTCCCCTCCATCGTCCACCTGCGGGCCTCCATCTGTGTCCATCAATATATATTTTTTCTTTTAATTGCTGGTCATTTATGGCACTTGCTTTAGCTTGATGAACT